>Ga0182027_10001049_pt1 | contig 46588 bp, 48 predicted proteins | sample 712E1DmetaG_FD_121300 | JGI IMG/M metagenome (GOLD analysis project Ga0182027, IMG submission 121300) | Permafrost microbial communities from Stordalen Mire, Sweden - 712E1D metaG (Illumina Assembly) | ecosystem: Environmental > Terrestrial > Soil > Wetlands > Permafrost | place: Sweden...
CGCTTTATCACACAACTCAAATAGCTTCTCAGACATATTTCTTCTAACTTGAATATATTCTATAACTGCTGAACGAGCTGCAACATAATCTTTTTGAGATATTTTTGCTTCAGCGTTAGATAAGGATTGGTCTATTTGATTTGAATAAGATGTCATAGCATTGGCATATTCTTTTCCCATTGAATTTGCTGAATTTGATACAGGTAATGAAGCTGAACTTACAAGAACAAAAATTAATAGAATTATTTCTAGTATAAACAATCCAACAAAGATGATTAAAATTGACTTTTGATAGGGAGTACGTGCAGAACTATTTTTTTTATCTTTCTTTTCTTTGAAAAAATTAAGAGATAATAGTAGAGCAGAAATTGTTAATACACTAAGTGGATATGGTGAAGAAAAATTGGATTGAAAAAAGACGATTAAAATAATTGGGATAATCAAAGTTGCTAATGTTATTAATATAGAGATAATCCACTCTTTTGCACCAAGTCCCTCTAAATCAAGCCCTTTCTTTCTTTTAGATAGATTTATTTTATCATTTTTTGGTTTTTCTGCTATTACTCCTCCTAAAATAAACCCACAAATGCTCAACCATCCAAATAAACCCATCCAGGCAAGTCCAGCAAGTGTTTCAAGCTGTCTTGTTTGAGATAATTCCAAATTTCTACGCTGTATATATCGTACTAAAAGAAATCCAATTAAAATACCCAATAACGAAGATAATACTGAGATATAAAAAGCGGATGATAAACTCCAACTATTTTTTACAGTAGTACTAGTTAAAAGATAATAAAACCCAAAATATAACAAAATTGAGACAGCAATAGTTAATATTATCTTAAGTGCCTTTTTCATATTTTATATAAGATAATTATATTTAAAAGATTATATGATTTCTAGACTGTTAATCTTCTTTTCTCATTAAGAATGCTTAAGAGTAGAGAGTCCATAAAGGACTAACCAGGAAACAACTACAAAGATTATCTCTTCAAATGTTGGAAAGTTCTTTACTACTAATTTTCTTTTCTTCTCTTTTTTTTCAAAATAATAATTTAAGGATTCCTGAACAAGTTCAAGAGGATATGTTATAATTAATGTGCTAACTATTTGAAATACTAAAAGCAGTAAAGGTCCTTGATCAACTAATACATCTCCAGATAAAAAATTGCTTATGCCTATCAGAAAAATGTATCCTACTAATAACCATCCAGGGCTCCATGAAACTGGAATTCTTTCTTCCTGAGAGTTTTCTTTTACTAATTTAAGATATTCATATCCAAAAAAGAAATTAACAAAAGGTATAAAGATACCAAAGGTTTGCCACCAAACTAGAATATCCTTTTTTGAGTGCTTTTTTATTTTATGAACATTGGAGATGTACCAATAGAAAAAATAAAGTCCACCTGTTAATATCATAAGGACATAAAGTTTTGTAATAGAAGTCTGGTCTGAGTGCTCTTTTTTCATAGAATACATATTAAATCAAAGTATAAATCGTTTTCTATCCACTCAATCTCGACAATCCTTAAAAACCTCATAGATCACAGACAATCAAGGAAAATTAAACCTTCCAAAGAATACTAAAAGGTTAAAGCTTGGATAGGGTGTTGGGATGAAAAAACCCCGACATATACCAAGATGTATAATCACCCGGTCGGGGCGCTTGTTTTATTTTCTAAGAATATGTAGTTTCTAAAACTTAATTGCCATAATCTTATTAAATTTCTCTTTACTACTATTTCAATGAAAAATATACCTAAATATGCAATTCTCAATGCTTTGGGAGCATCTCTTTATGTTATACTTATAGCTTCACTTATTTATTCTTTAGGCAATGGATTTTTAGGAAAGAACAACACCGTATTTGTTCCAATTGCCCTACTTATGCTTTTTGTCTTTTCAGCAACATTCACAGGAATTCTAATTCTTGGCAGACCAGCAATTTGGTACTTAGATGGAAAAAAGAAAGAAGCAATTTACCTACTTTTCTACACTTTGTGCATACTCTTTATTATAACTCTTCTTGCTTTCCTTTTACTTATTCTCCTTTTTATTTGAAATTAAGGATTCCATTTAGTTTTTTAAACTCTCTTTTCCTGTAAATATCATGAGACCAAGATACAGTTTTTCTTCAAGACACACAGGAAAAGTAAGCAATATGAGAAAACAGAGAGGCAAATATCCTATAATCGCAAAAAAAATAATTGATGATTCTGACATAATTTTAGAGATACTTGATGCAAGATTCATCCAAGAAACAAGAAATACTGCATTTGAAGAATCTATAAAGGACAAAAAAAAGAGAGTAATATACGTTTTCAACAAGGCAGATTTAATAAATAAAAACCATTTACAAATACCTCCAGAACTAAACCCTCATGTTCTCGTTTCTTCTACCCTAAGAAAAGGAATAAAGGAACTTAGAGACAGGATAAAAAGAGAATCAAAAATGGTAACCAAAAATAAAAAAGAAGGAGATGACCAAAGAATAGTTGTTGGAATTATAGGCTACCCCAATACAGGCAAAAGTTCTCTTATAAATTCTCTAATTGGAAAGAGTTCTGCAGGTGTAGGTTCTGATGCTGGATTTACAAAAAGTATGCAAAAGATAAAACTCTCTAAGGATGTGGTTCTCATGGACTCTCCAGGGATAATTCCTGAAAACGAGTATTCTCCACAAGACAGAGAAAAAATATCATTAAATGCAAGACTTGGAGCAAGAAGTTACAGCCAGATTAAAGAGCCAGAACTTGTTGTTGTCAGCCTTATAAGAGATTTCCCCCATGTTTTGGAAAGATTTTACAAAATAGATGCAAAGGGAGATGCAGAAGTTCTTTTGGAAGAACTTGGAAAAAGAAAAGGTTTTCTTAAAAAAGGCGGAGAAGTTAATGAAGATACAACTGCAAGATTAATTATAAAAGACTGGCAGACTGGAAATATTAAGCTCTAATACATTGATTATTTGAATTTTTCTGGGAAGACATTGAAGAAATTAAATTTAAATCATTATCTGGAACATAACGAAACGCTTTTGAATAATCTGAACATCTTTGATTTTCTTCTAAATTATACGTACAATTCTTACACCTCTCCCATTTTTCATTAAAAAGAGCATGATGACCATTGTCTATTATTCCCTGATGACCGCACTTCTCAACCAAAGACATAACAGATATAAATTTTACATATATTTAAACATTATCACAATAAAGAATATTCAAGCTATTTCTTTTTTTTCAATTAAGAATTTAATATTAGGAGCAACAGGATATTTATTATTTTTTATGTCCTCAATATCTAACCATTTAATCTCTTTAATAGGAGAAATTGGTTTGATTTCTTTTTTATTCTTCAATTTTGCAAGATAATGGATTAAAAGAATACACATTTTCTCTCCCGTTTGAGGATTTTTCCATATAATCATAGGATGCAATGGTTTGAGAATCTCAATTTCAGCATTAATTTCTTCTTTTACTTCTCTATGACAAGCCTCTTCTAAATCTTCAACATCTTCTTCAATAGTTCCTCCAGGAAGTTTGTAAAAATCATCTTTATCATCCTTATTAACTAATAATTTTCCTTTTTCTATTATAACTGGTCCGGAAGCGATTATGTATTTCATATTATAAATAGAAATTAATTCTATAAAAGCTTTCTCATATATTCACCTTTTCCCTCATCTAGTTCATATCCTAACTTTTTATAATATTCTCTAACTCCCACTCCAGAAATAATTTTCATCTCATTACATTTTTCTTTTTTAGAAATCTTCTCAGCTTCACTCATTAACCATTTTCCTAAACCAGTATGTTGTCCAAACTTTCCTTCTTCTCCCAAATTCAAACTCTGACCATAAACGTGCAACTCTCGTATTACTCCATTTTTATTGTAAATTCTTAATCTTAACAAACCAAAAAGAATGTCTTCTTTATTCACAATTTCTATAAAATATTCATTTCCTCCAGAAGCTTTGTATTTTGTTACCTTTAATTTCATATCAAGATTTATATTTTCTTTATTAAAACCAACCTCTCTGTATCTTATCTCCCTAAGCTTGACATTCTTCTTTCTTAATTCATCCTCAACATCTTTTCTTATTCCAATATGTTTTGACCCTGCAACTAAATATTCCAAAGGAATTTCTCTCATTATCCTCATGACTCTGCAATATCTTGGAATTGCTTTTAACATCTCCACTAAAAGCTTTTGAATTTGCTCTGGAGTATATGGTTTGTACTTCTTTGCCCAGTATAATTTTTCAAGCTCACTACATGGAAGAACTTGACAAGGATAAATTTTTATTTGGTCTGGTTTAAATTTCTCATCTGAAAATATTTTCTTGAATAATCTCAAATCTTTTTCAGGATTACTTCCAGGAAGTCCTGGCATTAAATGATATCCTATCTTGAAACCAGCATTTTTCAAACATTTGGTAGCAAGAGCAACATCCTTAACAGTATGTCCTCTCTTTACAAACCTGTAAACTTTATCGTCTATTAATTGAACTCCCAATTCAACTCTTGTACATCCAAACTCTCTCATTCTTTCAATAAACTCACAACAAACGTCTGGTCTTGTTTCAATGCAAAGAGCCACGCATCTATGCTTTGCATTTTCATTTTTTATTTTAGCATCCTTAAGATTCTTTGAAACAACCCCGTTAAGTCCATCATACAATCCTTTGACAAAATCATACTGAAATTTTTCTGGATATTCCAAGAAAGTCCCTCCCATTATTATTAATTCTATTTTTTCAGTTGGGTGATTCATAGCCTCAAAAGCTTTTATCCTTGAAACAACCTGTTTATAGGAATCATAATCCAAAGCTTTAGCTCTTAAAACAACAGGACTCTTTGGAGTATAGCTTTGTGGAACATTCATAGAAGGACAATATATGCAATTTCCATGCTTGCATTTTCTTGGAGGCAACATAACTGCCACAGGAGTAATTCCTGAAATTGTCTTTGTTGGCTTCCTTGTTTCATCTTTAACTGGTTCTAACATATATTCTCAACACCAAAAATGCTTATAAAATCTTTTCTAATTCAATAATTAATGAAAATAGGGATTATAGGTGGCTCTGGACTTGAAGACCCAAACCTTCTTGAGGATTTCAAAGTAAAGGAAGTTGAAACTCCTTTTGGAAAACCTTCTTCTTCACTTACAACAGGAAGAATAAATAATATAGATGTTGTTATACTTTCAAGGCATGGAACAAAACACGAAATCACTCCTACAGAGGTTAACAATAGAGCAAATATTTTTGCACTTAAAAATGAAGGATGCAAATATATTCTAGCTACGACTGCAGTTGGTTCTCTTCGTGAGGAAATAAAAAGAGGAGATTTTGTAATATTAGATCAATTTGTAGATCTAACAAAGCAAAGAAAAGAAACCTTCTTTGACAAATTTGAATTTGGAGCAGTTCATACCCCTATGGCAAATCCTTTTTCAGAAGAATTAAGAAAGAAGTTAATTGGAAGTTGTGAAAAATTTAAATTCCCTGTTCATAAAAAAGGAACAGTAATAACAATTGAGGGCCCAAGATTCTCAACAAAAGCAGAATCAAATTTGTTCAGACAATGGGGAGCACATGTAATAAATATGTCAATAGCTCCAGAATGTATTCTAGCAAACGAAGCTGAAGTGCCGTATGCAGTAATAGCAATGTCAACGGATTACGATTCTTGGAAAGACGATGAAGAACCTGTAACCTGGAATGAGATAAAATATATTATGAAAGAAAATGCAGAAAAAGTAAAAAAAGTAATACTTGAAACAATAAGTTCTTTCTCGAGAGAGCAGGAAATTTTTAAATTAAAAGATAAAATAAGAACAATACCTGATTTCCCAAAAAAAGGTATACTTTTTAGAGATATTACTCCTTTGCTACAGGACAAAGATAGCCTGAGAAGACTTACAAATATATTCTATGAAAGATATAAAGATACAAAAATAGATGTAGTTGCCGGAATTGAATCAAGAGGATTTATTCTTGCAGGAATACTTGCTGAAAGGCTCAATGCAGGACTTTCATTAATAAGAAAACCCGGAAAATTACCCTATGAAACAATAAAACAAGAATATTCTCTTGAGTATGGAACAGATATAATAGAAATGCACAAAGACTCAATAAAATTAGGACAAAAAGTTCTTCTGGTTGATGATTTAATTGCCACAGGGGGAACTGCTCTTGCTTCCTGTAATTTAGTAAAAAAACTTGGGGGACAAGTCGTCGAATGTGCTTTCCTAATTGAATTAGAAGAACTTCCAGGAATTGAAAGATTAAAAAAAGAAAACTTCTCTTCTTTCAGCATAGTTAAGTTCAAAGAAAACGAGTTGTGAATAAATAATAATTTTTCTCTATCTCAAGCTCTCATCGCCGTCATTAAACTTTGCAATCATATGAGCACCGTCACAAAAAGGCTTATTCTTTGATTTTCCACATCTGCATATAGTAACTCTATTTCTTGTTTCATATTTCTTTCCATCAGCAGATTCCAATTCAATTCCACCTTTCAGCCATATAGGCCCGCTAACTTTAGCAGGAGTATCTTCAATTAAAGAAATAGATTGAGCGAGTTTTGGCTCAATTGCTTTTCCGGTTTTCTTGTCATATACAACCAACCTTCCAGCAGGACAATTCCATGCTGTCTGTTGAGCAATTTGTTTTGCTTTAGAATCTCCAGAATTTCTAGCGTTGGTCCAGGTCCCACCTGCAAGATGACAGAATCTTGCTGAAGCACACAGCTCAGGCACATCTGCAAGGTCAATTCCTGGTCCCCTTATCCAACTAGCCTGTTCTTCAAATTTTTTCATGCTGGCAGTTTCTGTCCCATCAAAACCAGTGCTTGTATGAGAATAATTATCACAAAAAGGTTTGTCCTTTGATTTTCCACATCTACATAAATGATATTCTTTTTGCTTTGGATAATCTTTGTCTTTTTTCCAGAATTCAGGCTCTCCTTCTTTGCCCAGAGCTGCCCTCTCCTTAGCCAAAGAGACTCCTCCTGTTACTACATAAGGTCCATCTGTTAATATCTTTACTTTTCCCGCCATGTTACATTACAAATTTGTTGCATTTATAATTTTATCTCAATGCAATATAAAACCTAATACCCTAAACCAAAGAATGCCTATGCAGAAGGAGGAAGAGTATAAGAAAAAGAATAAGGAGAAGAAGCAGAAGGCTTTTCTAATCCTGATGAAATGACTTGCTTATCTCTTATTTTTCCATAAAAAAAGATTACTATTGATGAAACTAAATAACCTTCAATAAACAAAAGCAAAACATTCAACAATATAATCCATAAGGGAAGAGGTTTATACACACTCATTTTTGGCTGTGAAAAGATATTTCCACTAAAATCAATATTCTTAAGACAATCATATGTATCTTTATTTATATAAAAGCTACAAATATTGCTTTTCCCAAGATCTTCACAAGGAAAAGGAATTATTGGATCTATTATCTTAACAAAAGCAGATATAGAATTTGAATACTGAAGAGGTTTTATCTCCTTTTGCTTATTTTGAGAAAGAAGTTTCATTTCACTGTTCACCTGATCAATCACCTCCGTATTGTTCTGCTGCATATTAACAACATTTTTTTGAATCAAAGCAACTATCTGACAATCATATTTATCACCTATAGAACCAGAAATACGTAAAGCATTTATTACAACCAAGAAAAGAATTATTAAAATTATAGGAAGAATAAATTTTTTCACCTCCGGTTTTAGAAAATCACCCATCTTCTTATATTGGATAAAATTGTTAATAAATCTTTCTAAAACACATAATTTTTAACCTCTCCCATCTACTCTAAATTATGAATCAGAAAGAAGTTTGGGATAACATTGCAGAAGAATGGGATAAATTTAAACAAATACCATCAGAATTCAGCAAAGACTTCCTCAAAAAATCCGCTGGAAATGTTTTAGATTTAGGCTCAGGAAGCGGAAGACATTTGACAAAAATAAAAAATGGAAAAATGTATCTTGTTGATTTCTCTGACAAAATGATTGAACTTGCAAAAAAAAAGGCAAAAAAGCTTAAAGTGCAAGCGGAATTCAATGTTGCAAATTTAACAAAACTTCCATTTGAAGAAAATTTCTTTGATTATTCTATATGCATCTCAGCTCTGCACTGTACCGCTCCAAAAGATCATAAAAAAGCAGTGAAGGAAATTTACAGAGTAATGAAACCTCATTCAAAATCTCTAATTGGAGTGTGGAACTTTAATTCAAAAAGATTCAATCAAAAACAGGGAAAAGAAAAATTAATAAAATGGACTGACAAGGGAGAAAGATATTATTACTTATTTACAGAAGATGAAGTCCATGACCTCTTCAAAAAAGCTGGTTTTAAAATTCTATCTTCACACAACAGCGAGATGATGATTAATTTTATTGTTGAGAAATAAATAATTTACAAGCAATTATATCCCATCACCTTTCTTGACAACCTTTATCATATCAAAAAAGCTTTTTTTCTCAAAGTCAAGAATCTCCTTTTTATCTAAATCTATTCTTACCTTAAGAATACCCAAGCTCGATATGAAAATTGTACAAATTAAATAATTCTTCTTATCTTTAGTCATCAGGCTAAAAAGAAACTTCTCTATCTTATTTTTTATCTTTTCCCGGTCCATTCTCTCTTGAATAATATTTTCAATATGCGCAAAATCAAAGTCAACATTATCTGATATTTTCTCTGGCTTGAAACTCTCCCCATACTCTTCAATTGGAATCATTTCAACTTTAGAATCAATCTTAAAACTGAACATCTTATTAACTGAAGGAACAAAATAATCAATATTCTGCTTATTATCTTCTCCTTTTTTATCAACTATAAAAAATGCAGAGCAGAGAAAAGCATCTTTGTTGTCTTTTACAAATTTTACAAAATCTTTAGAATCCATTAGCTTCTCAAAATAAAACTGAAAATTCATACAATTTCCAGAATATGATGATTTATAAGTTTTTACAATGGAGAACATAAATTATTTTAAATATAAAACCCTTAATAAAAACATGAAATTGAAGAGAAGGGAAGAACCAAGAGATAGGCCGAGAAGGCCTGAAGAAAAAGGGGACCTCTCAAGAATATCTAGAAGAGCAAGAGTTATTTATACAAGCGATATACTCTTCGAAGTAAAATTCGGAGGAAATGAAAGATACAAATTTAGAAAAGAGGATTCTTCGGTTTATGTAAAACCTGTTCCGAATGCAAACGTCAGATGCATGTACAAAGGAGATAAGCATGAGACTTTCCCATATAAAGTTTACACTCTTTTCAACGAACTTTTATTCGAAGAAAAATCGAATCTTGAGAAAAGAGTAAAATAATCACCTTCTATTTTCAATTTCTTCCTTAAGATTAAATATAAATTCTTCTTCCTCAACAGAATTAACAGTATTTTCTCCGCCTTTTCTTACTGCAAGAACTCTTTCTCTTTCTTCCTTATCTCCAATAACAATTATATAAGGAATTTTCATCATCTCAGCATCCTTTACTTTTGATTGCATTGTCTTCTGGTCAAAATCAGTTTCTATTCTCAATGAAGGAATAGATTTCTTCATCTTTTCAACCACTTCCTTTGAATGCTCAACATTTCTATCTGTAAAACTCAAAACTCTCACCTGAACAGGAGCAAGCCAGGTTGCCAATCTTCCATTCTTATCTTCAATTAATACTCCAAGGAATCTTTCCAATGATCCTAATATAGTTCTATGAAGCATTATTGGTCTCTTCTTTGAATTATCCTTATCTGTATATTCTAAGTCAAATCTTTCTGGCATTGCCATATCTAATTGAATTGTTCCAGTCTGCCATGTTCTTCCAAGAGAATCTTTAACATGATAATCAATCTTGGGACCATAAAAGGCTCCGTCTCCCTCGTTAATTTTATATTTCATTTTTAATTTTTTCAAAACACCTTCTAAAGCTTTCTCAGCTTTATCCCAAATTTCATCGCTCCCAATTCTTTTTTCAGGACGTGTAGAAAGCTCAACATGATCCAAATTTATTCCAAGTTTATCATAAATCTTTTTAACTAATTCAATAATCAAAACAATTTCAGATTCAAGTTGTTCTTCAGTACAATATATATGTGCATCATCTTGAGTAAACTGTATAACTCTAAATAATCCTCCTAAAACTCCAGATAATTCCTGCCTGTGAACAACTCCTAGTTCTCCCACCCTCAAAGGTAAATCTTTGTATGATTTTGGAGAATTTTTGTAAATTAACATTCCACCAGGACAATTCATTGGCTTAACAGCAAAACTTCTTTTTTCATATTCAGTAAGAAAAATATTATCTTTATATTTTTCCCAATGTCCTGAAATCTGCCACAATTTTTTATCCAAAATTTGAGGAGTTAAAACTTCTTTGTATCCTGCTTTTCTATGTTCTTCTCTCCAGAAATTAATTAATTCATTTCTTATAATCAAACCATTGTTATGCCAAAACACCATCCCTGGTGCAACCTCGCTGAAAGAGAATAAATCCATCTGCTTCCCTATAATTCTGTGGTCATTATCTTTCAACTTTGAACTATCTAATTTTGATTTTGAAATTTCTCTCAGCAATTGTTTAGGATCATATTTCTCTTCAATCTCTTTTCCTTTGCCGTCTTTTCCATTTACCTCGCTCACTCTTATCTCTCTGGATAACTCGCTCAAAGGATGTCCCTTAACTTTCAATTCAAATTCTTTATAGTATCCAAATGGAGCTCTTGTAACTTTAAATTTTTCTTTTGTTAATTCTTCTTCAGCTTTCTCTAAAATCTCCTGTGCTAATTCAGGATTTCCTAAATCTTTGGATAAATGAGCATATGGGTAAAGAACAATATTTTTTGCCTTAACCTGAGATGCAATATCTTTCACATTTACAACAAGTTCCTTAACAACTGAGTCTATGTCTGTGTCTCCCTTCTCAACAGCAGTCATTACAACTAAAGCTTCTTCTACTTTTTTCTCTTTCTTATCTTTCTCAGATAATTCTCCGATACTCTTTAACGCTTTTTTCAGTGGTTTAAATTTTATATAATCCACATGAAGATTCAATGTTTTCATGTCCCTTTCAAGAAATTCAAGTTTTTAAAATTAATTAACCCTAATATGAATTATAAATACCCATTCTAAGGTATATTATTAATAATCATGATTTAAAGACCATAAAGCTTTTATAGGGTAATTGTTAAAAACGAATATGGTCAAAATTACGTTGATATTAAATAAAATAACCAATTTATCGGGAGGTGAACTGTATGGCAGAATCCAATAGTGAGCACCTCCAAATTTTCTATATCTAGAAGTATTACGACTTATAGCAAAAAGAATTGGGACTTTTCTTCAAATTTGAAGCACTTTTCACACAGAAATAGCCTCAATAGTTTACCAAAACACTTAAATAGTAGTCACCGTATAAGGGTAACAATATAAAATGATAAAAGGAATACAAAAACTGGCTTTTATAGGGATGTTAACAATAGCAGGAGGTGTATATAACAGCGGGGGAAGCCTTGAAAATTCTTCCAGAACTGAAGAAGATTATAGTACAAAGTTAAACAGTTTTCTAAACAAGCAATCTGAATTATTCATTGCCTCAGATTTAGAAAAGAAAGTAGGGGAAGAAAGAGAGTCCTTCCTTGAAAGTATAAAAAAACCCCTTTATATTAATCCAGATTTATTGAATAATTATATAAAACAAGCTAAAAAAGCAGCTGGAAAATTACCTAAAGAAATTGATGAAAGACTTTTCAGATTAATGCTCAAACAGGAATCTCATTATGATGCTCACATAGTAAGCCCAACGGGTTATATGGGAATTGGTCAGGTGGGCTATGACGTATATAAGACCTTCAGATCAGACAAATGGGAGAGCTTCAAAAATCCAGTTACAGGAATGGTTGACACGCTATCTGTAAAAAGAGAAATATTTGATCCGATTATAAATTTAGAATTATCTATTCAATCAGTCAGATTTTTTGCAGATTATTGTAAAAAAAATGACCCTAATTGGGAGAACAAAACTGCTGAAGAAAAGACAAAAGAAGTACTTACTTGTTATAATGCCGGGCAATCAAATTTTAAAGAAGCAAACTGGGATCCAGAAAGTAAAAAATTAAAAAAAGAAAACAGAAATTATGCCAAATTAATAATGGCAGCTTATCACGATCAAAACGTTAAAGTTAAGTTATAATTCTATAGAAAGTAATGAAATCTATACATAAACTTGCATAATATAGAATAAAACCTCTTACAAATATTTATAAATAAATATAAATTAATACTTTAATGAAAAGAAATTTTATATTTGCCATATTTATACTCGCTCTCCTAATTACCCCATTTATTTCTGCGGAAATTATAATAAATCAACAGCCAAACAAAGTATACAACCTCGGGGATTCTGTTACTGTTCCAGTATCTATATTTGCAACTTCAACTATTTCAGATGATCTTCATATGGACTTAATTTGTGGCGGAAAAGCAGTCTCCTTCTGTCAAAACGGGGTAGACCTTGGTGAAGGAGAGGGCAAAAATATGGAATGCTATTTAGTTTTAAACAAAGATAAGATTGGGGAAACGACAGGTACCTGCAAAATATCAGTATATCTATCAAAACAAAAAGGAAGCGCAGTTACAACAGATGATTTTAAGATTTCAAATCTTTTAACTATTACTCCCAATACTGAACAGACAGAATTTAACCCTGGAGAAAGCATACTTGTATATGGAGATGCAGTAAAAGAAAATGGACAGCCTGCAAACGGATTTATAGATATGGAAATAGCAACAGATAATTCTTCAAGCGGAATAACCCAACGTGGAACAATAAACAATGGTGTATATTCAATGAATATCAGTCTTCCTGATAAGATGAAAGCGGGAAAGTATCTTATAACGCTTAATGCCTATGAAGTTACCTCTGATAATACACAAACAAACAAAGGATTTGTCAATTATAATATTGTTATAAAACAAGTTCCAACTTCCCTTGAACTTTTATTTGACAATAATAAAGTAAAACCTGGCACAAGTGTTAAAGTAAAAGCTATCTTACATGACCAAACAGGAGATAAGATAGATTCAACTGCTATAATAACAATAAAAAGAGGAACAACAGAAATAGTTGAAGGAGGGGGCCCTACTGAGAAACCAACAGGAGAGTACATGGAACTCCCTATAGCTTACAATGAACCTCCTTCAAATTGGACTGTATTTGCTATGTCAAATCAACTTACTGCAGAAGCTCATTTTGATGTACTAGAAAATAAAGATATAAAAGCAGAAATGATAAATGGCACCCTTGTTATTACTAATATTGGAAATGTTCCTTATAATGATACTATTACCATAAGAGTAGGAAATGTATCTGAACCATTTAATTTATCTCTGGGTGTTGATGAAAGCAAAAAAATCGCACTAAATGCAGCAGAGGGAGAGCATAATATTGAAGTAATAAATGAAAGAGGTGAAAGTAAACTTAAAGATACAATCACAATTACAAAATCTAGATTAACAGGAAATGCAATTCAAATAAGAGATGCTTCTGAAACAAGTGTGGGAAATTTCTTTTCAAGACCTATAGTTTGGATTTTTATAATCTTAGTCCTACTTGGAATAGCTTTTATAATAATTAGAAGAAGAAAAAAGAAAAACCAGTATGGAAGTACAAAAACTGGGACTGGCATTGGCGGCGGACTTTTTAAAAAAAAAATTAACCAGCAATCCGAAGTAAAGAATATTCCATGGGAGAACAGGGCAATGCCTCTTTCAAAAGAATCAAAACTTCAGACAAAAAACAAAGCAAATATTTCTCTTTCTATAAAGGGAAACAAGCAAGACATAAGTATAGTTAATGTAACAATAAAGAATCTCGCAGAAGTTCAGGAAAAGAAAGGAAATGCTGAAGAACCTCTTCAAAAAATAATTTACACTGCAGAAAACAAAAAAGCATTTGTATATGAAAATCAGAACAATCTATTCTTCATACTAACCCCCTCGAAAACAAGAACATTCAAGAATGAAGATGCCGCTCTTGAAATTGCACAAACTGCAAAAGAAGTTCTTTCGGCTTATAATAAAATAGCTAAATATAGACTTGATTTTGGAATATCTATAGAATACGGTTCTATAGTTGAAAAAACTGAAAATGGAGTAATGGAATTTATGAGTTTGGGAACTTTAATGTCTAATTCTAAAAAAATAGCTTCTGCTTCTCAGGGAGAAGTTTTACTTGGAGAAAAAATAAAAGAGAAACTAATAAATGTAAGAACAGAAAAACAGGACAATGGAAGAATAACTTTCTATAAAATAAAAGATATTAAATATCACGATGAAGAGCATTCAAAATTCCTAAAGAGCTTCGTTAAGAAGAATGAAAACAATTTTGGAAAATCTACTACAAGCAATCAAACAACCAACGCAAATAAGACTACAACAAACACAGGCAATGATGCTCAAAGCACAGATCCAAAATCATTAATTAAAGGCTTTTACTAAAGAATGATTATTTTGAATATTTCTTCTTGTATCTTGAATTAGATCTATTCTTTTCCTCTGGTTCTTCCTCTTCAGAAGAGTCTTTGCCGAATTCCATCTTCCATCCAAACATCTTAGATACAATCCCAAAAGCTATTAATACAATTCCAATAACTAACATTATAACAAAAACACTATGAGCTTTTGTAAAGAAAACAGAAAATATTCCTGAAAGCTTCTGAGGAACAAGATTCAAGGCCCAGTTTAGTTTTCTAAAAGGAAGAACTGCAATAACAATTAAAACCCCTGTTACAATCAATGTAGTTGCCCTGCTTCTGGATATTAAGAATATTGATGCAAATACTATGAAAGATAACCCAAGCAGTATAGCAAACTTACCTTTCCAATAATTCATAGCCTTCTCTGATACAAGAACAAAAAGAGTTTGAGAATCTTTAACACACTGCCAAAATTCACAATTATATTCTGAATAATAAACCTGATCAAATATATGACCTGCACCATAATCAATTATTGCATCTGTTCCATTCTCCATCACCTGACAAGGAATAGTAACGCTATAATTTTCATATGTAAATGTATACTCATTGCGGATAGAACAATAGTTTTTCATATAAACTTGATTCTCCTGACTGAATATATCTTGACTAATTGCGTAATTTCTCAATGTATTTCCCACATAACTCTTAAAAGCGGGTTGAAGAGTATCATGATTTAAAGATAACGAAAGTGTAAGAGTTAAACTCATGAGAAATAGCAATACAAAAAGAACAATGCTAAAAAAAGTAATTACTGTACCTCTTAAAAAACCCATGAATAAATTAAATAAAACTAGTTTTTAAAATTAATTAAATTATTTACATTCTTTCCAAAGCTGCAATTCTCTTGTTAATATCTGGATGTGTTGAACCCCAATCTTTGAATGGACTTGCAAAAAACAAAGGAGCAATTGCCTTGCTTACTTTTTTCTCTTTTGATTCAAGACTATAATCCTGTTTTATCTTCTTTAATGCACCAATTAATCCCTGAGGATATCTTGTGAATTTAACTGCAGTTGCATCAGCAGCATATTCATGCTTTCTTGATATTGAAAGCTGCACTAATCCAACAACAATTGGAGCAAGTATTGCAAGAATGATTCCTATAACCATAAATATAGCTCCTGCTTTATTATCATCACTGTTTCCTCCTCCTCTAAACCATAAACTTCTTAGGAAGATTTCAGATATAATTGCAATCATCCCAACCATAACTGCAACTAAAGTCATATATCTTATATCATAATTTCCAACATGGCCCAACTCATGAGCTAAAACCCCCTCCAATTCTCTTCTGTCTAATTTCTTCAATGCTCCTTCAGTAACACACACGACTGAATTCTTTGGATTTCTCCCAGAAGCAAAAGCATTTATCTGATTAGAAGGCATAATGTAAAGTCTAGGCATAGGCAATCCAGCAGCGATTGTTAATCCTTCCACAATATTGTAATAATCTCTATATTCATTTCTGTTTGCTATTTTTGCTCCAACACTTAATATTGCTATTTTATCAGAATTATAATAGCTAATTAAGGTATAAGAAATTGAAAATATAATTGCAATTATCATTATAACCCAGAAATAACCAGGATTAAAAGCCATTGAAATTGCATATCCAAGCAAAATAAAAACCAAAAATACAATTGCTACAAGCACAAATGATTTCACCTTATTTCTTGAAATTTGATCTCTAAAATCTATCCTTTGATAATTATCCATAAAAAATAAAGTAAGAAAGGGTTTTTAATATTAACCAAACCTAACCAAAACCCTTAAATAATGACAATTAATTAATTTAAAACAAAGGGTTCTGAGAAGTTTACAAAAAAGGAGTTATAAAACATGACAACAGTTTCAGAAGCAAAACAATACTCAAGAAAGGAAATAGAAGAAGTGCTCCACCCTCTTGTTAGGGAATGGTTCTTTTCAAAATTCGAAGATTTCTCAGATTCTCAGAAATTCGGAGTAATGAACATCAATAATCAGGAAAATATACTAATTTCTGCACCAACAGGTGGAGGAAAGACTCTTACTGCCTTCCTCTCAATATTAAACCAATTGGTAACTCTTGCAGAAAAGAATGAACTTGGAAAAAGAGTTTATTGCGTTTATGTTTCCCCATTAAAAGCCCTTAACAATGATATTCATAAGAATTTAATTGAACCTCTGCAGGAAATAACTGAACTGGCAGATTCAAAAGGCATAACTCTTCAAAAAATCATTGTTGGACTTAGAACAGGAGATACAACAATTGCAGAAAAGGCAAAGATGGCAAGAAATCCACCGCACATTCTTATAACAACTCCAGAATCTCTTGCAATAGTTTTAACAACTAAAAAATTTGTAGAAGCATTTGCTGGAGTGGAATACTGCATTGTTGATGAGATACACTCCCTAGGAAATAAAAGAGGATCTTTCCTAAGTTTAAATTTAGAAAGATTAAACAGTCTTACAAAAACTCCCCCAATAAAAATAGGACTGAGCGCGACAATTGAACCTTTGGAAGAAGTTGCTAAATTCCTTGTAGGAATTGGAGAAGACAGAAAAGTAAAGATAGCAAAAGTTCAGGCAAATAAAAAACTCGATTTGGATGTTCTAATACCAACAACAAATTTGATAGCAGAAAATAAACCATATGTTTATATGTATAATTTGATAAATGACCTTGTTAAAGAACATAAAACGACCCTAATATTCACAAATACTCGTTCTGCAACTGAAAGAGTTGTTAATTATTTAAAAGATAAATTCCCAGTAGATTATACAGATGAAAATATTGCAGCACATCATTCTTCTCTAAGCAAAGGACACAGATTTGAAATTGAAGAAAATCTAAGAAATGGAAAATTAAAAGTAGTTGTCTGTTCAACTTCTTTAGAATTAGGTATAGATATTGGCTTTATTGATTTAGTAATATTAATGGGAAGTCCAAAAGCCTCCTCAAGAGCTCTTCAAAGAGTTGGAAGAGCAGGACATAAATTACACGATACAGCAAAAGGTAGATTCATTGTTATGGACAGAGATGATTTAATTGAATGTGCAATAATACAAAAAGAAATGTACGAAGGGAAGATTGATGAAATACATTTTCCAAAAGATGCATTAGATGTTTTATCACAGACTATTTTCGGGATGGCAATAAGCCAACCATGGAAACTAGATAATTTACTCACTCTCATAAGAAATAGCTACTGCTTTCAGAACTTAACTAAAGAAGATTTTCTATCTGTAATAAGTTACCTATCTGGAGAATATGATTTGGAAAAAGATAGAGTATACGCAAAGATTTGGTATGATCCTGCAACAAAAGAAATAGGGAAGAGAGGAAAAATGGCGAGAGTTCTTTACATGACAAATTTAGGAACAATTCCAGAAGAATCTTTTATAACAGTAAAATTGCAGACAGGAGACAAAATAGGTGCGATTGATGAATCTTTTATGAATAGAATGCATAAAGGAGATGTGTTTGTTCTTGGAGGAAGTAAATATGCTTATCTTTACAGCAAAGGGATGAATCTCTATGTTAGACCTGCTCCAGATAAAAATCCAACAATACCTTCCTGGTTTTCAGAAACTCTTCCATTGAGCTTTGATACTGCACTTGAAATTTCCAGATTTAGAAAAGAATTAAGAAAGAGATTTGAAAAAAAGATGGATAAAGAAAAGATGAAAGAATTCATAAGAGAATGGACATACACTTCAGAACAAGTTTCAGAAGAAATATATGAATATTTTTATCAGCAATTTAACTTTTCAGAGATTCCAGATACAGATACAATAACAATAGAAAAATACACAGATGAAAGAGACGATAAAAAATATGTTCTTGTAAATTCAATGTACGGCAGAAGAGTAAACGATGCACTCTCAAGAGCTCTCGCCTTCCTCATAGGAAATTCAAAGAATCTTTCTAAGAGAGATGTTGAAGTGGGAATATCTGATAGAGGATTTTACATTTCATCTGAAAATACAAATGTTGAAAAAGCATTTGAAAAGTTAACTTCAGCAAATATAGAAGAGACATTAAAAGAAGCAATTGAAAAGACAGATGTTCTTGCAAAAAAATTCAGACACTGTGCCACAAGAGGTTTAATGATTTTAAGAACATATAAAGGAAATACAAAATCAGTAAAAAGACAGCAGATGAAATCTCATTTCCTCATAGCAAGCGTTAGAAAAATATCTCAGGAATTCCCCATCCTTAAAGAAGCCAAACGTGAAGTTTTGGAAGATTTAATGGATATTGACAGAACAAAAATAGTATTAGATTTAATCCACTCAGGAAAAGTAAAGTTAAGTTATAACAATGTAAAAATACCTTCTCCTTTTTCACTCAACCTCCTTCTCCAAGGACATTTAGATTTAATGAAAATTGAAGATAAACAAGATTTCCTTCAAAGAATGCATCAGGTTTATATTCAGGAAATTGAAAGAAGAAATAATCCAGAAGAATTTAGCTATGATGAATTCCTTCAGGAGACTGGAAATGAATAAACCAAACAAGGAATTTACATTCATCTCAAAAACAATATTCTTTCCAAAGAAAGGAATTCTTGTAATAGGAGATTTGCATTTAGGTTATGATTCTATGATAAGAAATCAGGGAATAAGTTTACCGTTTGATCAGCTTAAAGAAACAGAAAAAGAACTAGAAATAATTCTTAAAAGAATAAAAGCACTTTACACCCTCAAAAAAATAATTCTTCTTGGAGATATAAAGCATCATTTCAGTTTTCAACAGGAAGAAATTTCAGATTTGAGAAATTTTCTTAGGTTTCTTGAGAAATATGTTTCAAAAAAGAATATAATCTTAATCCGTGGAAATCATGACACCTTTACATTAAAAGATTACACTCTGCACGATTTTCATATAGAAGATAGCATAGCTTTCACTCATGGAGAACAGGATTTCCCAGAATTATACAATAACAAGAACATAAAAACAATCCTAATAAGTCATATTCACCCAGCTGTTCTCATTAAAGATAAAATAAATGTAAAAAAAGAGAAATACAAATGCTTCCTTGTTGGAAAATACAAAAAAAAAGAATTAATAATTCTCCCAAGCTTCTTCAGCATGACAGAAGGTTCAGAGATAAATGAATATTCTAAGGGAGAAAAATATCAACAAATCATCCCAAGAAACAAGTTAGAATCATTTGAAACTTACGTTGTCGGAAGAAATGGAATATACAACTTTGGTAAGTATGGTAAATTGATTAATTAATCTTTATTCAAAAAGCTTTCAATACTTTTTTTTAGCCCCAGCAATGAATCTTCTTTATGAGATACAATCTCTATATTCGCTTTATAGCTAAATGTAGTTATCTTAACAACAGAATCACCCATAAAATAATGATATTCTGTCCTCCTTGGTCTGTTAATATTATCTGAACTCGTGGAATAAAGATTGCCATTAATCTCTAGATAAGTTTGTATTTCACTAAGGCATTTTCTAGTCTTACTATCCATTCCACCAGGCGGAGACAAAAGTATATTCGTTGAAGGACAATTTACCATAATTAAACACAAATTACAATATTAATAAACATTTATGCAATTCAAAATATCTTTCTAGAACTTAACTTTAACAGGTTCTCTCTCAGCTGCAGCAATCTGTATATATTCTTTTGGTTTAAATCCATACATTCCTGCAAAGACATTTCCTGGGAAAGTCTTACACTTATTGTTATAGCTCAATATTGAGTCATTGTAAAACTGTCTTGAATAAGCAACTCTATCTTCAGTTGCAGTCAATTCTCTCTGCAATTCAAGGAAGGTAGTATTAGCTTTCAAATCAGGATAAGCTTCAGCAATTGCAAACAATTTTCCTAGAGCACTCTCAAGTCCTTTATCTGCTTTTATTCTTCCTGAAAGGTCCTTTGCACCAACCAATGCCTTTCTTGCATCAGTCACAGCATTTATAGCTTCTTTTTCATGCTTAGCATAACCCTTAACAGTCTCAACTAAATTTGGAATTAAATCTGCTCTCCTCTTCAATTGCACATCAATTTGCCCAAGAGAATTATCTATTCTGTTTGAAAGAACTGTGAATCTGTTGTAATAACCTGCAAATAGAATTACTAATAACACAATTACTGCAATTAGTATCCATAATCCTATTCCTAACATAAATAGAAAGGGTCAATTATATTTATAAACTTAACTAAATTGAGCAATTTAAAATGGTGAAAGTAGACAAAAATAAGTGTATTGGATGTGGCGCATGTGCTGCAACCTGCCCTGGAGTTTTTGAAATGAATGATGGGGATGGAAAGGCACAGATAAAAGCAGGTGCTGATTTAAAGAAAAATGCAAAATGTGCGAAAGAATCTATAGAAAGTTGCCCTGTGGATGCAATATCTAAATAAAATTAATTTGAATCCACAGCAATATTTATAATAACTAAATTCTATTTCTATTTATCAAAATGGTGAAAGTTGACAAAACTAAGTGTATTGGATGTGGCGCCTGTACTGCGACTTGTCCAGGAGTTTTTGAGCTTGGAAGTGATGGTAAATCACAGATTAAAAAAGGAGCAGATTTAAAGAAAAATGAAAAATGCATAAAATCTGCAATAGAAGGTTGTCCAGTTAGTGCAATATCTGCATAATTAACCCAAAACATTTATTAATCTACAAATTTTAACTTGATTATGACTAGAAAAGAGGAAGATAGAAGTAATTCTGATGATAAACCTGCTCTTGTAAAATGGTTTTCAGAAATAGGAAAAGATTCTGGAAGTGTAGCAGGTGGAAAAGGTGCAAATTTAGGTGAAATTTACAATCTTAAAATTCCTGTCCCACCTGGATTTGTTATAACTGCCCAAGCTTATGATTATTTTATAGAACATTCTGGATTAAAAGAAAGAATAAAAAATTTATTAGAAAAAATTAATTATGAAGATACACAATTGTTAAATGATGTTACAGAAAAAATAAGAAATTATATTGTTGAAGCAAGCCTCCCAAAAGATATGGAAGAAGAAATAGTAGAAGCTTATGAAAATCTTGGAGCAGATGACCTGAGTTCTGTTCATGGTTCTGCTCTCGATATATTAAATCATGCCAAAGAATCAATATTTGTAGCTGTTCGTTCTTCAGCAACAACAGAAGACTTAGCAGAAGCAAGTTTTGCTGGACAGCAGGATTCTTTTTTAAATGTAAAAGGAAATCAGCAACTTCTTACATATGTAAAAAAATGTTTTGCATCACTCTTCAACTCCCGTGCAGTCTACTACAGAAACAAGCAAGGTTTCAGAGATGTTCAGGCAAGTCTTGCAGTTGTTATCCAAAAAATGGTCGATTCGACAAAATCAGGTGTAATTTTCTCAAAAGATCCAAACTATAAGGATGACCATATAGTTATGGAAGCTGTCTGGGGCTTGGGAGAAGGAATAGTTTCTGGAACAATAACTCCAGATAAGTATGTTGTAAATAGAGAAAGTATGGAAATCACAGATATAAAAGTGTCAGATAAAAAAATAGCAATGACAAGAGATTCCTCCGGTGGAAAAACAACTATTCAGTTGAGAGAAGAAAAATCAAAACAGCAAGTTCTTACAAAAGGCGAAGTGATAAAACTAGCAAATCTAGCTCTTAAACTAGAAGAACATTACAAAAAACCGCAAGATATGGAATTTGCAATTGAAGGAGATGATATTTTTATAGTTCAAACTAGACCAATAACAACAATAGAAAAAAGAATAGACGTAAAAGATTCTGGAACAGTTAGTGGAGAAGTTATTCTTGAAGGATTAGCCGCTTCTCCAGGGATAGCATCCGGAGTTGTTAAAATAATAAACGATTTGAAAGATTTACCGAAGATAAAGACAGGAGATGTTCTTGTAACAAAGATGACAAACCCAGACATGGTAGTTTCAATGGAAAAATCATCAGCAATTGTTACAGATGACGGAGGATTGACAGCTCATGCAGCAATAGTCTCTAGAGAAATGGGTATTCCAGCAGTAGTTGGAACAGGAGATGCTACAACAAGATTAAAGGAAGGAGAAATCATAACTGTAGATGGATTCTCTGGAAAAATTTACAAGGGAAAAATTGCAGAAACACAAAAGAAAGTCGTAAAACATATAGAATCAAAAACTAAAACAAAAATAAAATTAATGGTTGATCTTCCAAGCTTCGCTGAAAGAGCTTCTCAGACAGGAATAAGATCAGTTGGTTTAACAAGAATGGAAGATATAATAGCAGAATCAGGAAAACATCCAAACTACTTCCTAGAAAAAAACAGCATTAAAGATTATGAAGAGATAATATTTGACGGAATAAATAAAATAGCAGTCTATTTTGATGAAATGTGGGTAAGGACCTCCGACATAAGAAGCGATGAATTCGCAGATTTACAGGGAGCTCCAAAATTAAAAGAAGCAAATCCTATGCTCGGATTTCATGGAATAAGATTTAGCCTAAAAAATCCAAAAATACTTGAAGCAGAATTAAATGCTCTAAAAAGAGTAAGTGAATCAGGAAAAGAGATAGGAATAATCCTCCCACAGGTAATTCTTGTGGAAGAAGTGCAAAAAGTAAAAGAAATCCTGAAGAAAATAAAGTTTAATAATGCAAAACTGGGAATAATGATTGAAACACCTGCAGCTGTTCAGCTAATAAATCAACTGTGTGATGAAGGTATAAATTTCATATCTTTTGGAACAAATGATTTAACTCAGTATATGCTAGCTGTTGACAGAGGAAATGATAAAGTTCAGGATCTATACAATGAAATGCATCCTTCTATTCTTTACCAGCTTGCATATGTTATAAGAATTTGTAAGAGAAGAGGTGTAACAACAAGTATATGCGGACAGGCAGGAAGCAAAAAAGAGATGGTAAAATTCTTGGTTGAGAACGGGATTGATAGCATAAGTGTCAACGCTGATGCTGCTGCAGAAATAACAAATTATGTTAAAGAAATAGAAGAAAGTATGATAAGGGGAACAGACAAAGAACCAAGAAAATACAAACCAAAAGAAAGTTTAGAAGAAGAATTTCCTCCCATAAAAGGGATTGAAAAGTTGCATGAGAAGCACAATTAAGAATACCTTCTTCTAAATATTTATAAATATTTGATTACTTGATAAACAATGGACAAAAAGAGTGTGGAAAAAAAAATAGTCATAAAACCTTCTAAAGAAAAAAGTACAGACATTCCCAGAAAGAATCAAGATGTGGAGAATATATTAATAGAAAATTTTGTATCTCTCCAAAAAGTTATGTCTAACCTCTCTGTAAAATTTGATAGTCTCACAACACAAATATCAAAGCTGCTAGAATTATTCGAAATGTCTGCAAAAGCTCTCGCAGAAAAAGATTTTGATATAGAAAAGAATAACAGGGAAAATGCAAAGATTCTTGAGAAGATAGAAAATGTTCTGGAACAGAACAAAACAATCGCAAGAGGATTAACCTTAATGCATGAAAAAATAAATGAACCTGCAAATTATCCTTCACAGATACAGGTACCAAGAATTCAAACACAACAAAACTCACAATTCAAGCCTGTTCAAAAAACTTCTCTGATGGGGGGCATTTCAGAAGAATTTCACAGACCCATCTCATCAAATGGACAGTAATTTAACAGATTTAAAAAAAGAATTGAATTTCATACGCTTCAAAAAATTCTTTCTATTGGAATTTACAAGGCAACTAATAAAACATTCTGCACCTTCTGATATTTTCAAATTACAGACTATTATAGAAAAAGAAAAGAAATACAAAATTGAAGAGGCAAAAGATAAAATAAAAGAAAGGATAAAAGGGGAGGAAGACTTACAAACAAAGTTCAGAGAGATTGAGGAGGGACAAATACCAGAAAAACGTTCAATTATTCACGCTCCAATTGGAATGTTTGAATCACAAAATGTTCATATTAATCCTTTTAAAAACTCCTTCAAACAAGACCATTTCGTCGACCCGTTCAAGAAGATAGGACTCTCAATACCAGATTCAAAATTTCCTGTTCATATTCAGTACATAAAACCAGTTCCAGTAAATAAAGATATTGAACTTGGTAAATTAAATCCATTAATAAATGACCGCTTGGTAAATTTAATTGAATGCTATGGTCCAGGAGAAAATATTATTGTTCAGGGAGGAATGGGAATAAAGAAAACTGGGATAGTTCTAGATAAAGAAGAAATAGACAACATTATACAGAGATTTTCAAGGGAGACAAAAATACCTGTTCAGGAAGGAATTTTCAAAGTTGTTGCAGGAAGGTTAATCTTCTTAGCAATAATCTCAGAAATAGTCGGCTCAAAATTTACAATAAAGAAAATGCCCCATGAACAATTAACTCAGGGCGTGTAAGTTGTATTATATCCTTCAAGAACTTGTGGGGAACTTTCATTATTTTTCTGTGATACTGAACTTGCTATATCTTTAAGGAATTTTATTCTGTCTTTTTCCATCTGCACATTTAATATATCTTTATTCAAAGAGGAATCATAAGAATATTCAACATAATATCCTCCAAACTCATATCCAATAATGATTCTGCCATTGAAGAGTTCAGATTTGACATTCTTAAGGGAAATATTTCCAAACTCATCTGAAAGAACTTTTCTTTCTTGGGAAGTTAAAAAATCTCCAATATCCCAAACAGAAGAATTAACAATTTCCTCAACTGTTTTATTTGCTTCAATAATAGTATCATTCGATTTATTGTTTGTAACAGGAGTTTCAATAGGTGTTTGATTCTCTTCACTAGCATTACCACTAACAGGTTCTTCAACTATCTGGCCTGAAGTTGTTTCACCATCCTTAAGAAGAGTTGTCAACTGAAGTATTTCTTCATCTCCATAAACAAGCGTTATATTCAAATCACCTTCTTCCAAAGATAAATTCAAATCAGATAAATCCAAAGAAATTACTTTTTCCTGATTTCCTATGTAACCTTCTCCATAACCTTTCTCTGTTTCTGAATAATCTGTAGTTACAGTTGCTTTATTATCCACAACATTCAAAGACACAACATCATCTGCCAATTCTTTTCCATTAAGACTTACACTCTTTAACTTTAATTCAGCTGTTTCTCCATTTTGCAAATCATAAACAAAAGGTTTGTCTTTTGATGTAACCCCACTAACTTCTTTTTGAAGTTCCATTGACACCTTTCCGGTCAAACCAAAAAGTGAAGTAAAAAATCCTCCAGAACTTTTAACAGCATTCCCTGTTATAGGAGAAGATGTATTTTCAACATTAGTTTCTGCAGGTGTACTCTCATTGCTGACTTCTTCTGGAATCGTCTCATTAGATACTGCTTCTCCACCATTTTCATTATAAATCTGAAGAGCAAATCCTACATCTGGATAAACAGTCTTTTCACCTTCAATTCCATAACCTAATCCACTTCCATGAATATCCTTCCCTTTAATGTAATAATTTCCATTTGAAGAAGTTTCTTTAATAACATCACTCAAGGGATACTCATAAGTTTTTCCTGCATTAGAAAAAATAAGTTTAGAAGATGCTGGAATAAGCTCTCCTTCTGTAAGAGAAAATCTCAAGACTCCATCAAGTGGTTGTCCACTTTGATAAGAAGTATCCAATCCTGAAATAACTCCTCCAGTAAGATTGCTCTTTTGATTATGAGAAAAACCAATGAAATAAATCAAAACTCCCAGCAAAATAATTCCCCCAAAGATTAAGAAAATTTTTCTGTAATTTCTATTCTTAACTTCACCGCTATTTTTAGTTACTTCATTCTTCTTAGCTCCTTCGCTTCCATAATACTCTGAAACAACCTTTCCATCTACTCTTTTACTCTGATAAATATATGGCCCGTAAAGTTTCCCATTTCTTTGAATATATTTTTTGTACGCCATCTTTGTAAGTAACTAAATGAAGCAATGATGTTATTTAAAGTTTTTTAAAAATTAATCCGCAGTAGAGATTTCAATCAAATTAATAACATCCTTAAAAGATATATCCCCATCAGTTTTAACATAAGCAGAAATAACATCTCCCTTTTTAAAATTAACAACTCCAAAGGATTGTGTATCATAATCTGTCTTAACCCCTGAAGAATCTGCATATATTGTATTTCTAAATCCTATAGGTTGTCCATTCACATATATCATTATTTCAATGCTTCCTTCACCGTTCAAAACCTCAAGATTCGTTGAAAGTCCTGTTATGCTTCCATCTCTAACCATTACATATCCTTTCTCAAGATTTCCTTCAACTCCGTTTGCAGTATTGAGGAAAGTTGGAGCAGTAACTTCTCCCTTCATGCCAAAATCCAAGAACATTTTATAAGCGAAAGTTTTAGGAGGAGAAGCTTTAATTGTCTCACCAGAGGCAGTAATTACAAAAACCGGTTTATCTCCGCCATAATCAACCTGATATACTGCAAGATTTGTTGTATCTATATTTTTCAAATCAACTTGGGGGGGAAGACTATCAAACCCAACCTGTTCAACAGATTTAATATCACTGCTATTTATTCCCTGTTTCTCAACAACATTATTAATCATGTTTTTAACATCATCAGTTAATCCAATTGATTGTGCAAGAACTCCAGACACAGTCAAAAATACTACAATCAAAGCTAGTATAAGATATAATTTACCTCTTCCTCTTTTAACCTCTTCTTTCATAAAATGACAAACAAATGGATATATTTAAAGATTATGATATAAAATAAAAATGCCACAATTTAAAAATAAAAAACTCCTAAAAATTTGCATGGAGAATAATATAACAATAGAAAAAATAGAAAAATACTTCAAGATAACAGAACAGGCACTTAAGGAAGTTAAGAAGCATATAATAGAAGGAAAAGAAGCTCATGCTAAAGAAATAATTGAAATGGCTGAAAACTACATTGCAGATGCAAAACACTTCAAAAAGAAAGAAGATTATGTGAACTGCTTTGCAGCACTGAATTATGCTCACGGATGGATTGATTCTGGAGTAAGATTGGATGTTTTTGATGTTAAGGATAACACTTTGTTTACTGTAAAATAAAGCAGTAAATGTAATTAGTATAGATAAATCTCATAAATTCTTTTAAACACTCTCTTAATCATAAAACAATGCCATGCGATAAATTTGTGCTAGCTAAAAAAGATAAAGCAATTATGAATGGGATTAAAAAAGTAGATATACTAGAACTTCCAAGTGGAAAATATTTCTTAGATAAAGAGGTCGTGGCAACCCCCGAAGTTCTTACTATGCTAAAAAATTATACTCAGGAAGAGCTTAAGAAAAAAGATTTCAAATATCCTATATACAGCCAAGTTGGACATAATGACAAAAAAACATTTTGGATTGGAGCAAATATAACAGACCCAAAAACACTAAGCGGAGTTATTCAGGAAATTGAAAACAATTTAATAGATAACAATCTCAAAATATAAAAACCCTCAGTTCTTTTTTGTATAATGAAAAAGGTGATTGTTCTAAGTTTAGGAGGAAGTCTTATAATCCCAGGAGAGATTAATTTAGAATATCTCAAAGATTTTAAGAGAGTCATCCTAAAGAATAAGGACAAATATAAATTTATTATAATATGCGGAGGAGGAAGCATTGCTAGAAAATACATCGCTGCACTCAGAGCTTCAGGAATGAGTGAAACATTTCAAAGCTATGCCGGAATATCTGCTACAAGAACAAATGCTAGATTTATGAGTTACTTTTTCAATCAGGATCAGAAAAGGGGAATTCCAAAAAAGACAAGCGAAGTTAAAAATTATATTAAAAAGTATGATATAGTCTTATGCGGAGCTCTTGAATATCATCCTCACCAAACTTCTGATTCAAGTTCAGCAGAAATAGCCAAAGTCTTCAAATCTGATTTTATAAATTTAACAGACGTTCCAGGTTTACATGATAAAAATCCAAAAGAATTCAAGGATGCAAAATTTATACCTGAGATTTCCTGGACAAACTTTGAAAAAATGGTAAATAAGATTAAATTTAAGCCAGGACAGCACTTTGTCTTAGACCAAAAAGCATCCGGAATAATAAAGAAAAACAAAATAACAACCTATATTCTTGGAAAAGACATGAATCAACTCGATAATCTGCTTAATGGAAAGAAATTTATAGGTACAAAGATTTCTGAATAAATGAAAAATAATCAAATCCTCCTTACAGAAACAAACTTTAGCAAACTCAAGGATGCAATAAAAAAAGAAAAGTCAGAAAATAAAGAGATTGTCTATTCTTCAGAAGATGATGAATTAAACAGAAAGGTAGTTGAAAAACTTCCAATAGATATTCTTCTTTTAAATCTGTCAAACAGAAAAGATTTTCAAAAACAGAGGAATTCTGGATTAAATCAGGTCATAGCAAAAGCAATGAAAAAGAAGAACATCATTCTGGGAATTAATTTTGACGAAATAATAGAAGAAAGAAATTTAAGAAATAAATCAGAAATAAGGGCAAGACTAAAACAAAATATCACTCTTTGCAACAAAAATAAAATAAAAATGAAATTCATTATTCAAAAAGAAAAGAACAATAGAAATATACATGATTTGAAATCTCTAGGCCTTATTCTAGGAATGCCTACATGGATTACCAAGGAACTGTGAATATATTTCAAATCAGCTAAATTCTTTTAAATTCTCTTTCTTCTAAAAGTTCATGATAATCCGTTACGTTATAGATGGTCCTCCAGGAGCAGGTAAAACAACTCTTTTATTTGGAAAAAGTGATAATCATGAAAACCCAAAAAGAATAATTAAGCCAAACCTATCTGGTTTAAGTTTTAAATGCATAAGAGAACCAGCTACATTTATTTATCAAGAACTTAAAAAAGAGAAGATAAATCCAATTGATAATTTTGAACTGTTTATAGAAAAGGTAGTGGAACAGGAAAGAGAAAGATATCTTAAATCAAATAAGCAAAACGAAATATATTTCTTTGATAGAAGCTTCCACAACTGGACATACTTCAGAGACAATTCAAACACAAAACTTCCAGAATGGTATGATTCTTTCAATGGCCAAGTTAGGTATTCTAACCCTATTTTCCTTCTTTCTCCCATATTGAACCTTGATTTAATAAGCCCAAAAGGAGAAGAAATTATAACACAATTAACAATTAATGAGAGAATTAATTCTTATAATATAATAAAAGATATTTATTCAAAATTAGGATATGATATTGTAGAAATTCCAATGTACAACAATGGAAATATAAAAGAGAATAACAAAAAGAGAATAGAGTGTATAATGAAGGAAATTACAACAAATAATTCAAATTACATAGACCCCCTCTCAAAGGAATTTTCAAAAGAATTTTAAACACTTCTTATCTCATACTAAAAGACAAAAATGGATACTAAAACAGATACAAAAAAGCTAATCGAATCATTAAGCCCAAATGAAAAGAAGATTCTTCCTCATTTGGGAGAGAAAATAAATGAAATATGCAAGAAATCAAACTTAGATAAGACTTCAGTAATTAGGGCTCTTGAATATCTTCAAAACAAAAACTTAGTAAAATTATCCTATGTAAAAAGTAAAATAGTCGAATTAGATGTTAATGGAGCACTTTATTTAAAAAAAGGACTTCCAGAAAGAAGACTTCTCCACATTCTTAATGAAAAGCATATAATCTCTCTTCAGGATGCACAGAAGGAAAGCAATCTTTCAGATGACGAGTTCAAAGCATCCATAGGAGCTCTAAAAAGAAAAGCACTTATTGATTTAAAGAATGGAAAGATAATACTCAACGCAAATAGGGAAGAAATATCAAAAAAGACACTTGAAGAACAATTCCTTGAACTTCTTCCAACAGATTATGACTCTCTTGCTCCAGAACATCAATTAGCCCTTAAAACCCTTCAAAGCAGAAAGCAAATTGTTGAAATAAAAGAAGATAAGAAGATAAGCGTTGAAATAACTCCCCTTGGAAAAGAGATAATAAAATCAAAACTGAGCACACAGGAATTAATAGAACAAATAACTTCTGAAACTTTAAAAAAAGAATCCAGCTGGAAAGGAAAAAAATTCAGAAGATACGATGTTTCTTCCCCTGTTCCTGAAATATATGGTGGAAAAAGACATTTTGTAAATCAATCAATAGATTATGCTAGAAGAATATGGACTGAAATGGGATTTCAAGAGATGAAAGGGGATATAACACAAAGTTCCTTCTGGGTTTTTGATTCTCTTTTTACAGCGCAGGATCATCCTGTAAGAGAAATGCAAGATACATTCTTCATAAATAAAAAAATGGAACTTCCTGACAAAAAGATTGTCTCAAAAGTAAAAGAAACCCATGAAAAAGGGGTTGGGGGAAGTAAGGGATGGCAATATTTATGGGATGAAGAAGAAGCAAAGAAAGTTGTCTTGAGAACTCACACAACTTGCTTATCAAGTAAGACTCTTTCAGAATTAAAAAAAGAAAATATCCCCGCAAAGTTCTTCGCACTAGGAAAATGTTTTAGAAATGAAACAGTGGACTGGTCTCATGGATTTGAGTTCTACCAAACAGAAGGAATTGTAGTTGACAGAAATGCAAATTTCAGAAATCTTCTTGGATACTTAAAACAATTCTATAAAAAAATGGGATTCGAAAAAATAAGGTTCAGACCAAGTTATTTTCCTTACACAGAACCTTCAGTTGAAATAGAAGTATTCCATCCTGAAAAAAAGAAATGGGTTGAACTTGGAGGAGCAGGAATATTCAGACCAGAAATAACTATTCCTCTTCTTGGAGAACACATTCCAGTATTAGCATGGGGACAAGGATTTGACAGAATAATAATGGATTACTATAGCATAAAAGACCTAAGAGAACTATATAGGAATAACCTTACTCAAATAAGAAAAATTAAATTTTGGATGAAACAATAAAATGGAAAACTGTATATTTTGTAAAATTGCAAAAGGAGAAATACCTTCAGTAAAAGTGTGGGAAGATGACAAACATTTAGCAATTTTAGATATAAATCCAAATACAGAAGGAATGACTCTTGTTCTTACAAAAGAACATTTTGATTCTTATGTATTTGATTTGCCTAAAAAAAATTATACAGAATTATTAAATGCATCAAAAAAAGTTGCAAGAATATTAGAAAAAGGATTAAATGTAAAAAGGGTGGCAATGGTTTTTGAAGGGCAAGGTGTAAATCATATCCATACAAAATTATTCCCCATGCACAATGTGAATACAACCAAGTTTGGAAATTTAACAGGAAATGTATATTTCAAAGAATATCCCGGATATATAACTACATTAGTTGGCCCACAAAAATCAACTGAAGAATTAAATAAAGTAGCCGAAAAAATAAGAGGATAAAATAGAATAAAATGAAAGCGTTATCATTAAAACAACCATACGCAGAATTAGTAGTAGATGGAAGAAAGAAAATAGAATTGAGAAACTGGAGAACCAAATTCAGAGGAGAATTTTTTATTCATGCCGCAAAAAATCCAGATAAAGAATCAATGAAAAGATTTGGATTTACAACTCTTCCATTGGGCTTTCTTGTTGGAAAAGCCAATCTAATTGATGTTAAAACATATGAAAATGAAGAAGAACATTCTAAAGACAAAGATTTACATTTAGCTTCAAGTTCATGGGGAAATCATGGATTTATACTTAAAAATCCAATAAAAATAGAACCAATACCATTTAAAGGAAAATTAAATTTTTTTGAAACAAATTTAGATTAAATGGCACTCATAACAATAAGCAGAAAACTTTTTGAAAAAGAAATAGGCAAATTAGATGAAAAAATGCAAGAGAGGATTTCAATGTTTGGAACCCCTCTGGAAAAATTTGATGATAATGAAATGGAAATTGAAATATTCCCAAACAGACCTGATCTTTTATCATATCAAGGATACAAAAGAAGTTTCCTTTCTTTCATAGGGAAAAAAACAGGTATGAAAAAATATGAAATGAGCAAACCTGAAAAAGATTATGTTGTAACAATTGATTCTTCAGCTAAGGATATTAGACCTTACACTGCTTGTGCTATTATAAAAGATTTAAAATTAGATGATGAAAAAATAAAAGAACTTATAGAAATCCAAGAAAAATTACATATTACTCTAGGAAGAAAGAGAAAGAAAGTTGCAATAGGAATTTATCCACTTGAAAAGATAAAACTTCCAATAACTCTCAAAGCACTTGAACCAGATTATATAAAATTTATACCCCTAGAATCGGATAAAGAGATGTCCGGTTTGCAAATTCTTCAGAAACATCCAACAGGAAAAGAATATTCTCACCTATTGGCTGGAAAATCAAAATTCCCAGTATTCATAGACGCAGCAAATAACATATTAAGTATGCCTCCAATAATAAATTCCCAATTAACAGGAAGAGTAACGCAAGAAACAAAAGATATCTTTATTGAATGCTCTGGCTTTGACTTTAATGTACTAAAGAAATGCCTAAATATACTTGTCTTAGTTTTTGCTGAGATGGGAGGAAAAATATATCAAATGGAACTTAAGGGAGCCCCTGAAAAGATTTCTCCTTCCCTTGAACCTGAAAAAATGAAGATATCTCTGGAAAACACAAACAAACTACTTGGAATAAAAATAGATGAAAAAAAGCTTAAAACACTTTTAGAAAATATGGGGCATAATTATAACCAAAAAACAAACGAAGCTGAAATAGGCCCATGGAGAATAGATATACTTCATGAAGTGGATTTAATTGAAGATATTGCAATTGCTTACGGATATGAAAACTTTATCCCGGAGATACCAAGTATATCTACTATAGGGCAGGAAAATTCTGAAGAAATAATAAAAAGAAAAATATCTGAGATTCTTTCAGGTTTAAACATTCTTGAAGTTTCAAATTATCATCTCACAAACAAAGAGTATCAATTTGAAAAGATGGGAATACAAGAAAAGCAGGAAAAGGAGTTTGTTGAAATAGAAAATTCAAAAACAGAATATAACATACTAAGAAAGGATTTATCTCATTTCCTTCTTAAAAATCTCTCGGAAAATGTTGATTCAGAATATCCTCAGAAGATCTACGAGACAGGAATAGTATTCAAGCTGAAAAAAGATATAGAAGAAAGTGAAAGGTTAGCTCTTGCAATAACTCCTGGAAATTTCACAGAAGCAAAACAAATTCTAATGTATTTATTCAAAGCTTTAGGAACTAATGTAACTTTAAAAGAATCAGAAGAGACCCCAGTTCATTTTATAGAGGGAAGAACAGCAGACATAATTTTTGAAGGGAAAGAAATAGGAATTATAGGTGAAGTACATCCAAAAATCCTAAAGAATTGGAAAATAAAAATGCCTGTTGCATTGTTTGAAATAGATTTGAAAGAGATATTTAAAAAATTGATTTAACCAAAATAGGCCTTACTATTATTATCACTTTTATTATCCCAGTTTGCTTTTATCTTTTCTATAACTTCTTGGAAATCCTTTTTCATATTTATCCATGTTTTATATGAATTATTTATGAATTCTGCCTCTTTTTTCTCCGAAAAATCAACATCGAGTTCAATTAAATTGAGCTCTATTTTTGCAAGCTCTTTATAGATTTCAGATAGCTTCTTCTTTTCACTCTCTCCCATTGTTTTCATTAAAGAAAATATAAACATTGGAGAATTTACAGGATTAAGTATAAGCTCTACAAATCTAAGATAATTAGAAAATTTCTCACCCATAATTCTGGCAACTTCTCTAACTAAAAAGTCTGTTTCAAATTCAGCAATTTTCTCTATTGAAAATTCAGAATTAAGTTTATCAAAATCAGGCAAATGATGAGTTTTTTCTATTTTCTTATAATTCTCCTTTAACTTTTCAAGATCCGATTCTTTCTTTTCTGCCATAAATCTTATTGATAAAAAGGTTTTATAAATCTGTTGGGATATTGAAGATAAAGATAATTTACCTGCCACGGTAGTTCAGCCGGTTAGAATACCACATTGGTAATGTGGAGGTCGGGAGTTCAATTCTCCCCCGTGGCTTTCGAATTGAAATAACTATTATAAAATATTAAATAAAATACAAATTGTAAAAGATAAACATTTACTTTCTTATCCACTTCAAGAATAATAAAACCAGCAAAGCAAAGAAGAAAGCAATACCAATAAATGCAAAAATTATCCAAAGAAGTTCAAACAACTTAGGAAATATCTCTCCTGTAGAAACTACATATAAAATATAACATATAAGGAAAAGCAAAGCAAAGAGTATGAAATCTCTAAAAACCACTCCCAATTTAAAACTTGAAAAGACCTTTGTCTGAGAATTCACAGAAGGTTTAACAACCTTAGCTTTAACATTAGATTTCCTTCTAACAACCCTCTTTTTCTTGCCAACCATATTAAATATAAGAAATATATGTTTATAAATATTACTCTGGGAACCAATTTTGGCTTATAATATTTCCTGTAATTGTCTTAACATTTAAAAAAAATGTCTTAAACCAATCAGAATAGTCTCCTAAAAAAATATGAAAACCTTCCTTTTCAAAAACATGTATTTCATGATTATTTATTATAATTAACGAGACTATCATAAAAAACATAACAATAAGAAGAATAAATTTCATTTTAACTCTCAATCTTGCCTGATTTTAAGGTTTTGCTCCCCCTGAAGTTTCATTAACACTCCAGCTCATATTAATGACATTTGAAGTTACAACCTTTACATTCTTAAAAGCATTTCCAAGCCAGAGAACATACAAATGCCCTGCTTGTTTTAGTCCATCAGGTGTCTTTAAATCTATATTTTTTCCCTTTATAACTGCGGAAAAGCTAAAATACGTAAAAAGTATGAGCACTATTAAAAAAACAGCAAGCATTTTATGCCTAAAACTTTTAAATTCTATAAATAACCAAATTACAGCAATCAAAACAACTACTAAAATAAGAATTGGGCTCACCATAAAAAAGATAGTTTAGTTTACTATAAAAATATTTCTAATCATCATATTAGCATTAAAAAACAACCAAATCCACCCCAGAAGTATCTTTCATAAACCTTATATAATTAACAAGTTTTACTCAATTATGGAAATAAAAGATAAAGTAATAATAATTACAGGTGCTTCTCAAGGAATAGGTCTTGCAACTGCAAAACATCTTTCTAGATTGGGTGCTAAAGTTGTAATTGCTGCACGCTCAACAAATATAATTAAATCTTTAGAAAAAGAACTTCCTGACTCTTTGGCAATAGTTACTGATATGCACAATCAGGAGAATATAACGGCAATGATAAAAAAAACAATTGAAAAGTACGACCATATTGATATTCTAATAAATAATGCAGGCAAGGGAATGTATGGGCCTGTAGAAAAAATAGACATAGAACAGTATAAAAAAATAATGGATGTAAATGTATATGGTGTTATAAGAGCAATGAAGGAAGTCATCCCTCATATGAGAAAACAAGGCGGCGGAATGATTCTCAACATAAGTTCAGCATTAACAAAAATGTATATCCCGGGAATTTCTGCATACTCTTCTACTAAATATGCTCTAAATGCTATTTCGCTCATAGCAAGGCAGGAACTGGCAAAAGACAAAATAATAGTAAGTATAGTTGAACCAAATATGACTGCAACAAACTTTGCAAAAAATTCTTTAGGAAGCAAGTCAGATTGGAGTTCTTCAGATAGGCCGATTCCTAAAATAGATCAACCGGAGAAAGTTGCTGAAATAATAGAAAAAATAATTAAATCTGAAGAAGCAGAATCAAGAGTTGAATAGCCCCGCCAGCCCCACTGTCATCATGGCATTTTAGTGGGTGCTATTTATTTAAGATATTCTTCTTCCTTTTTATTTGTTCTTCCATTCCCTTAATCTCTTTTTCGTAATAACCACCCAAATCTTCATTGCCATCAGCAAGAGCATCCCTTAATTTTTCTTTATGTTTTTTTATCTGCTCTTCAGTAGATTTTATTCCTTTCTCTAATCTTTTATCTCTATTTGGCATTGTTAAGTTTTGAGGTAACTTCATTTAATAAATTTAACAATTTTTCTGCTTCTCCAATAGTTATTTTCTTCTCTATCTTCTTATCATTTCTTATATTTTGATAAACTTCATAGTATTTGTCTGGATTATGAACAAGATTATTCCTAAGAAACTTTAAAAAAAAGTTATTAGAAAATTTCTCTCTTTTCAAAAGAGTCTCAATAATATAAACCGCCCTAAGCCTTAGAATTAAAGAATAAATTAGATTATTATCCGTATATTCCTGATTTTGACTTTTGTCCAATTCCAATAATTCTTGATTTATGCTAATTACCCTATTTGTGTCATTAAAAAATTCTTTAAAAAAATCCTTGTTGATTTGTTCTTTTCTCAAATCTTCCAAAAAAGAATTATTAATAATTGATTCAGATTCAAAGACAAACGAATAAAATAATACTGGATTAATTCTTTTAAAAGTATTAATCTTATCTCTTTCAATTTGTATTAAATCAAAAGGTTTTTTCTTTTCAACTTTTATTTTTTTATTTGTAATGACAATAACATCAATATCAGAACCTTCTTTATTCTCCTTTCTTGCGTAAGAACCATATAAATATATTCCAATAATATCCTTTAAATAGGGAGACAGCAAGTTCATGATTGCCTCTTTTGGTTCAATATCTACCCTAGTTAAAAGTATCTTATGCCCCTCCCAATCCTTGGGTAAAATAACGTGGCTACTATTCCCACTAGCTGTAGCAATTCTGTAAATTTCTTTCTGAGATTCAAATTCCATGTATAGACATGTATAGACATATTTATAAATATTTGCCTTTGTTCAATCCAGTCACCATCAGTGACATAAAAACCGATATACTCCAAAGGATATATTCCTTCTCGACAAGACATAAAAGCTTCAGCATCATATGAATATATCGATTGATAATGGATAAAATCGACCCGTATAAAAATAAAGAAAGATATCTTGCGTGGAAAGAGAAAAATCAATCACAAATCCCTGGAATAAGCAGGGAGAATTCTGATTTGACTTTAAAGTTTCTAAGTGATATGGAATCTGGATTAAATATTTGCTCAAGTTCTAAAAAAGGCTCGAGAAGTTACACCAGATTAAACGCCTTAAGACAAAGGATGATCGCCTTCTCCAAAATATTTGATAAAAGGCTTGGACTAAAGAAAATAACAGATATCACTGAAGAACAAATTTTCAGCTTTTTCGGGGATATGAGAAATGGCAAACTCAAAAGGCAGGATGGCAAAAACTTCATATCTCCAAGAAACTTTGTTAAAGATTTCAAGACATTCTGGCATTGGTGGATTAAGATTAACAAAAAAGAAGGAATTGAATTCAAAGATATAACTGCTGACTTAGATAATTCTGGAGATAAGCCAGAATGGGTTTATTTAACAGAAGAGCAAGTAAAGAAAATTTGCAATGGGGCAAAATATGAATATAAGGTTTTGATCTGGTTTTTGTTTGATACAGGAATAAGAGCCCCCACAGAAATGATGAATATCAAAGTTTCTGACTTTTTTAATGACTTCAAAGAACTTAACATAAGAGAAGAAACAAGCAAAACTTTTGGGAGAAGGATTAAGCTTATGATTTGTTCAGACTTGATAAAAGAATATGTTAAAACTAAGAATTTAAGCAAGGATGACCCTTTGTTTACAACCTCCCCAGCTGCCACCAACAAGTACCTGAAAAGGCTCGTAAAGCGGGTTCTTGGCGATGAAAAGAGTCTAGCTGGTGCAAAATACTCAGATATTACTGCTTATGATTTTAGGCATATTTCATGCTGTTACTGGCTTCCAAGATATAAATCTGAATCTGCTTTAAAATACAGATTTGGATGGAAAAAATCAGATAAAATCCATTATTATTCTGAAATGCTTGGAATGAGAGACACAATTTCTGAAGAGGACATGCTAGTTGATGTTACTAAGATAGAATTAGAAAGAAGGATAGACAAAACAGAAAAAGAAAATCAAATGTTAAAAGAAGATAATGAAATAATGAAACTCCAAATTGCGCAAATTGGTAAATTAACTGCACAGCTTTATATGCAAATAAAAAAGGAAGAGATAGAAGTATGAAAGTAAAAAAAGAGATTAATAAATTGAAAAAGCAAATGAAGAGACAAAAATGGATAAATGTTTATTTGCTTTTGAGCAAGGGAGGATAACTTCACACCAGACGAGTTACTCAGCATAACACATAAAGTTGAGAATTTTCCAGCAAAAATAGAGAGTTTTCTCTCTCAAATTACCCGAGAAGTTTGGGTTATTGTAATTTTTTTGTATATTATTGAATTTGTTATAACAGGTTATTTAGTATCCATGATTAATAATAAACTGAACCAAAGAGCTAATAAAAAATGGCAAATAAGTCATGATAAATCTTTTATTGAGAGAATTTTAGACCCACACCCCCCATTTAGAGAAAAGATTGATTGGCAAGAGCATCTTAACACTCCGCAAGATGTTCGGATAAATAAAGACATTTCAGAAGTAAAAGAAGCATTGAAAAGAGCGCAATTTTCAAGGTTAACTAAATTTATTGACCCATTAGAATTAAAATTAAAAGAATTAAATAATGAATTAATAGTCCTAAAGCATAAAAAAGAATTAGATTATATCAGAGCTCAAAAATATCAAGAGCAAAGAGAGATTGAAGAGATTGAAAAAAAGAAGAGAATGATTGAATGTCAAGTTCAAGATGATAAAAGAATGTTTTTAGAAAAGCTTGATACTTACAGTAACAGAGTTTTCAAAAAAGAAAATCTTTCCAAGAAAGAGTTTGAAGCTTTAATTGAAGATGGATTCAAGCAGGTTAATGAGTTCTGTGTTCTTGAAAAGAAAAGAATTCCTGTTTTAGTCAAGCCATTTGGAAATCATACTCCCTCTCACGAGTTTTTAGTCTGGAGTGCAAAGAGATTGCTAAAGAAAACAGAAGGAATAAAAAAGATTCAAGAACATTTGACTAGAGATGCTGATTTAACTTTTGAATTTAACAGAAAAGAGTTCGCTCTAGAGATTGAAAAAGGAGAACTGCTTAGAAAACATAAACAGCTAAAAGAAAAAATTGATTATTTAAATGAGAATTATTCAAATAGATGGATGATTGTTGTTTCTAACAGAGATTTTTTTACAAAATACAAGAAGTTTGGATTTACATCCACTAGAAAGAGATTGTCAGAAAACCTCCCAAAACTCCTCAAAAACGCACATACGAAAATTCCGACTGTATAAGTCTAGTTGTCGTCGTTAGGTCATGTTAAATAACCCATTTTATCCTGCTCTGTATATATGTGCATACCAATATGAACAAGTGTTTAGAATGGGGCTTAACTTAAAGTTATTAATAAATTTGTATTGGCGGTTATATTTACCGATTGAGATACATTTGTATATCCTGACTTTGTAACATTTACTGTATAATTATTATAAGAAGTTTTTGTTCCATTATCTATATATTCGCCTAATTGTTGTCTTGTAATTTGCCCATTGATATCTGTTAATTCTGAGAAATCTAATGATCCAAAAACATCTCCCCCACTTACATTTGCCTGATAAATATTATCTCCAATAGTATTGTTGACTTTAACATTAAAATACCATCCTCTAGTTATATTTCCTCCGGTAACTGATTCATTAAAATAACTCACATTTAAACAAACATGGCTGCCACTATTACTTACAACATCATATGAATTTACAGAAGATATTTTTGAATCCACTACAAATGTATCTTCTGCCCCATTTAAATATAGCCCATATGTACTCGTTCCTTGCGAAAGAGAAGTAGTATTAACAATTGAGGTATCTCCAGTTCCAAAGGTTCCGCTTTGTACACTTATTCCATGTGAATTCTTTGAATAAAAACTAGAATTTGATATAAAAACATCTCTTATTCCACCATTATTTATGGCATATATATCTAGACCCATGGAATTAAGTCCGTAAACATATGCGTTTGAATTTAAAATTTTATTGCCTCTTCTATTATCAGTTGTAGCATAAAGATATATTCCATCTGAACGATAAGTATTAGATGTATTTACCAAAACATTACTTATAGAGGAATTCTCTGAATCTTCAAGATAAATTCCATAACCCTTTCCAGTTCCTGAAGTTTGACCTTGTGTTAAAATATTAACAAAAGTTATATTGTGATTTTTTCCATTTACCAAATAGATAGCACCACTATTTGTAGCTCCGGAAACTCCAGATCTATTTAACACTAAATTCAAATTTTTGATTGTTGTTGTGTTATATCCCTGATTAATAATGCCCTTTCCATCTATTGATTCAGCATAGGAAATTGTATGCCCTTGTCCATCTATAGTTACATTATTAGCAAGAACAGTAAAACAAGTACCACTAGTTCTAATATCTGCTTGTATAAGATAAATTGTATCTGAATATTTCAAGATTCCACAAACAGTCACATTAATAGAAGTAGGCATTATAGTAGCGTTAACATTGTTTGGTGCATGTGCCAAATTTCCATAAGTCATATTTGTTGTACTAGTTATTGTCTCATTGCTTGTAGGATTTAAAATATTTTTCATTATGTGAAAAATACTCAAAGCATTTCCCAATTTCCCATAAACATATGTAAAGTTTTCATAAGAAAAATCAGTTGAATTAAACACAGCTGTGTAAAGAAGCCTATCCAAATCATCGTAATTCATTGAATAAAATAATTTGTTCTTAGAATCATTGATTGCCTTAATACTCCCTGTAGCATCGTAATTATAGCTTAAATTCTGAATTGTTCCTGTTTGTATTCTTGATATTCTGCTTAAATTATCATATTCAAAACTTGTGACAAGGCTATTAGCATATGTCTTATTTATCATCTTTCCATAAGAATTATAATTAATTGAAGATAAGAATCCCTGTATTGAATTAAGTTTCCCTATTTGATTGTAAGAGTAAGTTAAAGTTTGATTTGGAAGATAATTATTTAAAATTCTATCTTGTGAGTCGTAATTTACTGAAGTATTTATCCACTCTCTATTTGAACCACTTTGTTTTACCTGAACAGATAGGTTTTCCCAAATAATTCTTAATCTATTATCATAAGTGTATTTATAATATGCAGGTAAAAAATATTGTTCTTGCAAAGTAATATTGCCCAATGTTCCATTATATTGAAGATCATAAGCAAAAGTAATATTAGTTATCTTCAAGGAGGAATTCTTCACAGTCATTCTGTTTAATTTATCGTAAGTCATAAAAGTAGTTATATTCCTTCCATCAGTCTGATTAATTAAATTTCCATTTGAATCATAAGAATATGTCCAAGGATTTGTATCTGGGTCATCCATACTTATTCTCCTGCCTAAACTATCATATTCATAGGTGAAATTATTACCTTGAGAATCAACAATTTTAATCAAGTTATCTGAAACATCATAATAATAAGAAGTATTGTAAATCTCATCTACGCCTGAAGAGTTTCTATTGTGTTCAGAAACATTAATTATTCTTCCATACGCATCAATTGAATAATCCTTCTTTACCCCAAGTTCATTTGTAGCAATAACCTTAGTATTATTAAATAAAATACTTAAATTGCTGTTATCAGGTTTAGTGATATTAGTTACTCTATCCAATGAATCATAATTATAGCGCATATTAAAGCTATTTGAAGTTGTATCAAGCAATTTAGAATATGCCTCAAAAGTAGGGGCTTGCTCTTCTATTATTCTAAATTTATTGTCATATAAATAATTTTGTGTAATTTGAACATTTGGATTAAATCTGGTCTTAATTTGAACAGGATTTGCAAATCCATCATAAAAGTAAATTATCTCCCCATAACTGCTATCATTGTTTTTTGTCTCTATAGTTATATTCTCTGGACTTACTCCATCAAAGTTATATGTAGTTCTTTTTGTTGGGAAAGTAATATTGTCTGGTGTAGTATATTCATTTGTTACTCTGCCAAATGTATCATAGGTATAATTTGTATACAGTCCATCTTTTTCCTGATAAATAAGATTTCCTGTTCCCAAATCATAACTATAATTAGTACGATGCCCCAATGCATTTAAATCCTTGACAACAAATGTATTTGTTCCAGAATCATAAGTGGAATTTTCTGTGTTTCCTCTTGGATCAACTTCAATAATTATATTTCCATAAGAATCATAAGAGTAATTAGTTGCTGGATTTGGTCCTTTACTGTTATACTGAATAGTGCTTGATAAATCTCCTTTATTTACTGAACTCGTTAGACTATCGTAATAAAACCAACTTCTTTTAACAAGGAGATTACTTGCATTGTATAATGAATAGTTGCTTACTTTATTAACAATATAAGCACTTGTGTTGTAAAAGTAATTATAATATTCATATTTTTCATCTCCTGTAATTGCAGTATTTCCAGAATAATTAGCTAAAAGTAAATTTCCGTATCCATCATAGCTATAACTTGTATTAACTACCATCGCACTTGGATTTCCATCATAAATTGATTCTGTTGTAAAATTCAAGAAAACTTGATTATTTGAAGAATTGGTATAATAATTAAATACGCCTTTAATCAGATTATTATTTTTATCATAAATGTTTGTCAAATATTCTTTACTTTTCAACATTGGAGTTTGAAGGAAGAAGTGAGCTATTGTTGTATTATCTGGCAAGGTTTCATTTACATTGCCAAATCCAACAAACTCATAATTAATATAATCAAATTTACCTCCAAGGTAATTATACTTTGTTAAAGCAGTAATGTTAAATAAGTTATTTAATGAATTATTAATTGTAACATTATTAACAACCCAAAGGTTAAATCCAAGATCCTTGCCATTGTTTGAAAGTGTTGATTGATTATAAGTTATGTAACTTGTACCTCCGTATTCATGTCTTATTCTCTTTAACATAAATGCACTTGTTGCATTTCTAATAAAAGTCTCTTTTTGAACACTTCCATTTTTGTAGCCTACCAAAATATCGGAATATCCATCTCCATTTATATCGGCAATTCTTCTCCCTGTATTGAAACCATTATTTGTAAAGTTCTCTGGTGATTGCCAATAAGGGCTAGAAACCCAACCAGTCCCATTATTTATTTTAAGATTTGTATAACTAGTTACATTATAAAAATAATTAGTGCAATTTTGAGTGCTATTAGTTAAGTTATAACAAGTTTGGTTAAGAACGGAATAAGTTACATTATTAAAAAATCCCTGAATCATATCAACAAGACCATCCCCGTTAATATCTATAAATCTTACACCTAAATCTGGATAAGTGCTGTTAGTAAACTGAAGATTCGGTTGAAATAAAGTATCACTTGCCCACCCCGTTCCATTGTTAATCCATGCACTTCCTGGATTTCCTCCTTTAATCAAGTCTGTAAGTCCATCTCCATTCAAATCTATTTCTCTCAAGCCAGTATCAGTTACTCCGTCTGATTCAACAAAATAATCTGGTAAAACCCATAAAGGAGTACTAATCCAATTAGTCCCATTGTTTATCCAAGAATTCTTTACACTTCCAGAAGTTTTTCCCTGAACTATGTCAATTAATCCATCTCCATTTAAATCAACAAATCTTACTCCCTCATCTTTAATTCCATTAATAAAATCGGCAGGGATTGCAAAGAAATTATTTGTTGCATTCAACCAAGCGGTTCCATTATTAAGATAAGTTACTCTTGTTGATCCTGCTTGTGCCTTAAGCAAATCAGTAAGACCATCTCTGTTAACATCGATAAAAATAACTCCCTGGTACATATTTGAACCATTGGCTATTTGTTCCGGAACACTAAAGTAAGAAGTGGATACCCATGTGCTATTCTTATCATTTAATTTTGTATAATTCACTGTTGAGTTGGATTTTACAAAATCCATAAAACCATCATTATTTACATCAACCAGTCTAGAACCAAAATCCTGTGATCCAGAATCAATTGATGTAAATTCTTCTGGTATTAACCACTTAGAACTATTATCAAATCCGGGCTGAGAATCATAATATTCAAATCCAATATTATTTAAAACTGAAGTATTATCTGCTCCAATAAATGTAATGTTGGATATAGAAGAAAGTGTCTTTTCAGAATTTAAATCTGTATAAGTTATATTGTACCTTCTTACTAAAGAATTATTAAAATAAACCTCAATCCCATTTAATCTTCTGCTTTCTAAAAATTTGCTTCCTTGATCATATACAATTCTCTTATCAGGTCTATTTGAATCATCATATCTAAAAATTATTTGCCTTAAATTGTCTCTATTATAGGTTATATTTGATAAGTACATTGCTCCAACATCATCTGGAAAAGGATTTTTATTATAAGAATAATTTATTGTGTTTCCATGAGTATCATTAACATAATCTAAGAACCATTTGAGAGGATATGTACTTGAATTTGAAAAAAGAACAGAACTATTTGAATATCCAAACCTATATTGCGTTCCATCTGTGGTTGTAACAACCCAGTATGTATTGCCACTTATTGTTTTATTTTCTATCCTTAGATAAACATTGATATTTGTATTATATGCTCCATTTCTAAAGAATACCTTATCTGAATATCCATTTAAATTTAAAATGTAATAATCATCAGAAGTATCAGTAACAGTAAAGTTAATGTTTCTCATAATGTAATTTGAAGTAAATGACCAGCCGGCTCCAACTAAATTAGGACTTTGAAGAACACTCTGACTGTTATAACTTAAAGACAATTGAGGAGATAAATCATTTGTGCCTTGAGGGACTTCAATTCCATAGCTATATGTAGCAGATCCGGGAAATAGCTGTGTCTGATAAGTTCCATAAGTATTCAGTTTAGGATATTGCCCAATGCTTGGCTTATGAAGATATGGTTTGTATGATTCTGCAGTTGCTCCAGAAATAATTGAACAAGACAATATAAAAAATACGGCTACAACTAGAATAACAAGTGACAGATTAGAGAAATATCGCTCTTTCATCCTCTTTTTTATGTTTTTATTAAGCTGTTTCATTATTTATTTTTTCCCCCTTTTATCACATTCCATAATTTTAACAAAAACCATGAAGAGAATACAAACTCTATAATTAAATGAATTATTAAATATTGATCTTGATTATCCTCTAACTGTACAAGTTCTTCAACTGAATTTGCAAGGGGCCAAGTAAGATGAGGTATTATATAATTCCAAAATAAAAGAAATAATAGATAATAAATAGGGAAAACAAGATTAAACTTAGGCAATTTTTTCTTAATGACTAAAACTATTATAATTATGCTAAGAATTGTTATTATTGTCCAAATAAAATAATTTAACAACATTTGAAAAGTCCATTTAGTAAGTGGAATATAAGTAATCTGGCTTGTTTTTAAAAAGTGTCCAGTAAAAAAGGCAATTATCCCCCTAATAGAGACGAAACAAATTAACCCATAAAATACTGTTAACAAGATATTATATTTTACTTTGTTTTTGTCATTATTTACTATTTTAATATTCATTTTGAACCAAATAACCTCCTCCCTATAGATTTCCAAATATAACTCCTTGCATTTTTAGCTAAGGCTGAAACTGACTTAATAGAATTAATTTTCTTTTGCAATGAGGGATAATAATTTTTTCCCGTTATAGTCTTAAATTGAGATTTTATTGCATTGTTAATCAAATTTTTTTCAAAACCTTCATAACGATACATAGAGGCGGGATCTGTCTTTTCCTTATTATAAGTATATTTAACAATCTTATCGTTTTCGACTATAATTTTAAAATTATCGTTTAGGTCCCATCCTTTCCAAGTCTTTAATAATTCTGCATTACTTTGTCCGTTAGAACTTCCAATTGCTGATTTTCCTTGTGGAAGACCGTATCTTTGTTCTAATTTTACCTCCAATTCACTTACAGATTTCAAATGATCATTATATATAACTTTAGCAACTGTAACAGGCACTAGCGGTTGAAAATCGCCTGGAGCCCAAGATACCCCCGGACCCTCAGTTATTGAAATGGAATCTTTTCCATCTTCATCTTTATACTTGTAAGGATTATTTTTTTCAAAAGAATATCTATTCAAACTCTGAGGATCATAAACATTTGAGATAACTGAATCAGGCTGAGTAAATATCATTAGGCTTGGATCGTATTTTCTAAAATGAAAATCAAAA
>Ga0182027_10001052_pt1 | contig 46528 bp, 43 predicted proteins | sample 712E1DmetaG_FD_121300 | JGI IMG/M metagenome (GOLD analysis project Ga0182027, IMG submission 121300) | Permafrost microbial communities from Stordalen Mire, Sweden - 712E1D metaG (Illumina Assembly) | ecosystem: Environmental > Terrestrial > Soil > Wetlands > Permafrost | place: Sweden...
ACCATCACGTCCGGGTCATGCACACCCGCTCGGGGCTGCTCGAGGCGATCAATGCCTCGCCGATCTCCCTCCAGGAGGCCGGCCGGCAGACCCTCGAGTTCCTCCGGGAGCACATCCCCGAGGCCCGGACCGTGCCCCTCTGCGGCAACTCCATCGGGACCGACCGGCGCTTCCTCTCGACGCAGCTCCCCGAGATCGAGGGCTTCCTCCATTACCGGTCGATCGACGTCTCCAGCATCAAGGAGCTCTGCCGGCGCTGGTACCCGGAGATCCTGGCCGCGGCTCCCCCCAAGGTCGAGGCGCACCGTGCCCTCGACGACATCCGGGAGTCGATCGCCGAGCTGGCCTACTACCGCTCCACCATCTTCGCTCCATGACCAGCTCCCCGAGCCGGCCATCGGCGGGCAGCGGGGATGAGGAGATGGCCATGCCGTGCGCCGGGATCGTGCTCGCGGCCGGCTCCTCGCTGCGGATGGGCCAGCCGAAGCAGCTCCTCTCCGTCGGGGGCCGGCCCCTGCTGGAGCACGTCGTGGCCGTGGCCTGTGGCGCCCAGCTCGATGACGTCGTGGTCATTCTTGGCGCCGATCACGAGCTGATCGACCAGCGGGTTGATTGGGGCCGCGCCCGAATCCTGGTCAACCCGGACCATGCCTCGGGGATGAGCACCTCGCTGCGGGTCGGGCTTGCCGCTCTCGGTTCCGACGTCGAGCGCGCCATGGTCATCATGGGAGATCAGCTCGGGGTCAGCTCCGGGCTGCTCGATCGCCTACTCGAGGTGCACGCCGTCTCCCTCCTGCCGGTCGCGGCATTCAGCGTGGGGGGCCTGCTCCAGCCGCCGGTGGTACTACGCCGGGACCTGTGGGATGAGGTCATGGCCCTGTCGGGGGATGTTGGCGCACGGGGCCTGATCCGCACCCGTCCTGAGCTGGTCGCACCCCTGGTTCTCGGCTCGGATGTCGAGCACCCCATCGATATCGACACCCCGGACGACTGGCAGCGCTACCGCTCGTCCGTCTCGACCTGACGGTCGTACGCCGGAATTCGCCAGCTCTCCTCGGACTGGAGGAGGCCACCATGCCCGAGTCCAGCGAGGAACTCGCCATCCAGAGGCTCCCCCGCAAAGCAGCGCATGAGCAGCAGATCGAGGGCGCTGCGCCGTGAGAACATGCCGCACGAGGCCACGCCGATGACGGGCACGCCCTGGAGTCTGACCAACCAGTAGCTGCTGCCCGGATGCACCGGCAAGCCTCGGCGGATCACCTCAGCTCCGGCATGGAGCAGTCCGCGCCACGTGCTCTCCAACGGGTCCACGGTCGCCAGGCCGACGACGATGACCAGATCGGCTGTGGCCGCGGCGGTGAAGAGGGCGCTGTCCGCGGCAGCGGGGTCCTCCGGATACTCGATCGACCCCACCACGCCGTCGAACCAGTCCACGCGCTGCCGCAGCGAAGCTTCGAACCGCCGTCGAGTGGCCTGGTCGATCCGCTGCCGGACCACGGCGCTGACGCGCAGTGGGAGGAAGCGTCCCACCGTCACCGGGGGGCCGTGCGGGGCCGATGTGGCGATCAGTTCGGCCGCCTCCAGGGTGTTGCCCGGGATGGCGAAGGCGGTGATCTTGACACCGGCCAGGGTCCTGCCCTGCTCGACCGGAGCACCGTCGGAAATGGTGAATACGGTGACGCCCTCGACTCCGTTGATGGCGGCCAGGGTCGCTGCGTCCACACGGGCAAGTCCCCGCCAGGCTGCGCTCAGCCGGGCCTGCGACTCGGCGGGAGCATGGACCTCGACCCCCGGGCCTGCCACCGCGTGAGCCAGTCGTGTCGCCGCGGTGTTCTCGTCGACATCCTCCTTCTCCAGCCAGATGACGTGGAGCTCCTCGGGGGCCGCTCGAGAAAGGGTCGCGGCATCGGCGAGATCGAGGCGGTGGCCCTTGCGCAGCGCGGGCCGGCCATCGGCGCCCGGGATGTCGTGGCAGAGCACCGATCCCACCCACCCCCCGTCGTGGATCGCAGTCCCAGGGACGATCTCCAGTCTCACGGCGCCGCCGCCGGAGCGGCGGGGGAGAGGGCACCCCCCGATCGCCCCCGGCGGCTCGCCACCACCTCGGCGAGGATGGCGAGCGCTATCTCCTGAGGGGTGGCGGCGCCCAGGTCCAGCCCGATCGGGCTGTGAATTCGCGCGACGGCCGGCGCGTCCAGCCCCGCCTGCTGCAGGCGGGTGACACGCTTCGCATGGGTGCTCCGGCTGCCGATTGCGCCCACGTAGCCGGCCCGGCTCCGGAGCAGGACGCCCAGGGCCGGATCCTCGAACTTGGGGTCGTGGGCGAGGCAGACGGCCGCGTCGCGCGGCCCGAGGACCAAGCCGGGCAGGGCCTCGTCGGGCCATTGAGGGATGAGCAGGTCCGCGTCGGGGATGCGCTCCTCGGTGAGGAAGGTCCGGCGCGGATCGATGACCACGACCCGGTACCCGGCAGTCTTGGCCAGCCGCGCGAGGTGGATCGCGATCTCCACCGCGCCCACGATGACCAGCTGCGGTGCGGCGACGATGGGATCGATGAAGAGGGAGAGCCCGGCGACGTTCTCGATCCCCGGCAGCCCGGAGGTCAGACGGCCCGCGGCGGCTGTGAGCGCCGCCGACTCCGTGGCTCGGTCGCCCAGGCTCCCTACCAGGTGAGCCTCCTCGTCAGCTGCGGCCCTGGCGCCGGTGTGCTCACCGGCCACCACGCTCAGCAGGGCCACGGGATGGCGGACGCGGACAGCCTCTCGAACGGCGACGAGCGCCGGATCCGATCCGTCCCAGCACAGCGTCTCCACGAGGATGTCCATGCTTCCCCCGCAGGCGAGCCCCACCTCCCAGCCGAGCTCGTCGCTGATCCCGTAGTGGAGGATTCGAGGGGGAGCCTCACCTGCGAGGGTGGCCTGGGCCTCCTGGATGACCGCGGACTCCAGACAGCCACCGCTCACGGAACCGGCCATCCGCCCGTCCCGGCTGACCAGGAGCCGGGCTCCCGGCGACCGCGGGGTCGAACCCGCGGTGCGGATCACGGTGGCCAGAGCCATGACCGGGTCGGACCTCGCCCAGTCGTCGAGCGTCCCGAGCAGCTCGCGCATGAGTTTGAGTATGGCGCCGGTGCGAGTCCCCGGCCCCCTGACGGGGTCAGGCGGGGGCGAGACGGCTGAGGCAGTCCCGCAGCAGCCGCAGGCTCATGACCCGGAGCATGGCCAGCCGGTACTCCCGGCTGGCGCGGACGTCGGAGATCGGTGACGCGTGGGTGAGCAGGTCGCTGAGGACGCGCTCTCTGGTTGCCTCGGGAGCGCTGAGGTCCGCGAGGACGCCGCTCTCGTCGGCAATCAGGAACGCGCGCGGGCCGACCGCCCCATAGGCGAACTGCGTCCGCCCCTGGGTGTCCACCATGCAGGCGAGGTTGACCGTGGCCAGATCAACCCCGCGCCGTCGGGTCACCTTGGCAAAGGCCTCCCGATGGCCTGGCGGCCCGACGGGAACGTCGATCGACGTGACCAGCTCCCCGCGCTCCAACGCCGTGCGGCCGGGACCGACGAGGAACTCGGCAAGTGGCATGCGGCGGGTGCCCCGAGCGCCCGAGATGTTGACCTCCGCTCCGTAGATGAGGAGGGGAGGGACCGTGTCGGCGGCGGGCGACGCGTGGCAGATGTTCCCGACCACCGTGGCCCGGTTGCGGATCTGTACCGATCCGACCGTGGCCGCGGCGTCGGCGAGGGCTGGGAAGGTGGCTCTCACCCGTTTGTTGCGCTCCACGTCGGCCATGAGGGTCGTCGCGCCGATCCTCAGCCGGCTTCCGGTCAGGTCGATCTCCGGGGCGAGCTCGGCGATCCGCTTCACGTCGACAACCACCTGCGGTGCGATGGCGCCGTTGCGAATCGCCACCACCAGATCGGTGCCGCCGGCGAGCACGGCCGCTGCGGGGCCGTGCTCGTCCAGCAAGGCCAACGCCTCACCCAGGGTCACCGGCCGAACGTAGGTGAACGGGCGCATGGCCAGCCCCGTCAGAGGACCTTGTCGAGCTGGTCCATCAGCACCTGCGGAGTGGCAGCCCTCACCATGAAGAAGGGGCGCCCGGAGAACATGGTGACGAACTTCGCGCGGGCACGGCGGAGCTCGCTCGTGTCGAGGATGGGCATCGCCCAGCCGGGTGCGAGCAACTCGTTGGTGAGGAAGTAGTTCTGAACCGAGTGAAATGCCTGGAACTGCTTCTCGAACGAGATCATCTCGGCGCAGCTCGGATCGAAGTTGCCGTCGATGGCCGGCACCACCACGACATCGATGGTGGACGGCTCCTCATAGACTTCCCAGGTCGGCATCGAACCGAAGAAGATCTCGACCGCGCGGTCGGGCGCCGCTTTGTCGGCGCGCTCGGTTCCCTGGGCCCGCTTCTTGATGAACACGGTCTTGGAGCCCATCACCGCCCGAGCCGCCTCATCCACCACCGTCGTCTCGGTGGAGACGAGGGAGGCGCCCCGGCGGCAGGCCTCGATCTGGCACATGCTCTTGCCGTGGTTGGACTCGCCGCCCAGGAACATGACGGTCTGGTCGTGGTATCGGACCGCGGACGCGTGGAACGGATGCAGCCCGTGCTCCTCGAGGCGGAGCGCCAGCATGGCAACGCCCGCCTTCTGGAGGGGTCCCGGCGCCCACTCGCCGTTGAAGGTCATGGCATGACCGTCGTAGCTGACCGAGGTCTCGGCGTCGCGATTCCACACGATGTCGGGCTGGGTCAGGCTGGGCTCGGAGGAGATGTGGACGTCGGCGAGCCGGTAGTTGAAGAAGTCCATATCCTCGAGGATGTGGGCCCGCGGCTCGGTGCCGTGGTAATCGACCCTCACCCGCGCCGGTCCGACCGACAACTCCTCAATCACGTGCTGCTTCGTGGTCATGGTCTCTCCCGTCTTCAGATCGGATCAGTGAACCGGGCCGGCCAGCCCAGCCACAAGTTTGTCGTACAGGGATGCCGCGTTCTGGGTCTGGATGTGATTCATCATGTAGCCCTGTCCGATGTCGACCGGACAGCGAGTCGCGAAGTTGACCCGCTCGATTGTCTCCTCGCGCGACCAGCCCTTGGCGACCGCCTCCGCGACCGCGTTCACCCACTCGATGAGGACGGCTCGCTGGGCGGCCAGGTACCGGGTGGTGGTGACCGGGCCGTGACCGGGGACGAGGTGATCCACGTCGAGGCTGGCGATCCGAGTCAAGGAGGCCAGCCACTGGCGGACATCCGAGGTCATCAGCCATGTCTGGCACTCCGAGAAGACGGTGTCGCCAGTGAAGACGACCCGCTCCTCGGGGACATGAACAGCCACCTGGCCGGGGGTGTGGCCGGGCGTATGCAGCAGCTCGAAGGTGTGTCCACCCACCCGCAGGGTCAGATCCCCGGTGAAGACCACTTTCCCCTTGTTGGGATCCTTGAAGTACTCGTCGCGATCGGGGAAGATGGCCTTCCCCTGGGGGTCGTCGGTGGGGATCGCCTCAGCGGCGTAGGCGAAGGGGTCGAGGTCCGGTGAAGCCAGCATGAAGTTGTCGTACACACCCTGGTGGTGGACGACGGTGCCGGCGCCCTTGAAGTAGTAGTTGCCGAAGATGTGATCGACGTGATGCTCGGTGTTGATGACGTAGCGGATCGGGCCATGGGACTCGGCCAGCTTTCGCATCGCCACCGCGCGGGTGGGCAGCTGCGGGGTGTCGATGACCACCACGCCATCGCTGGTGACCACGAAGCTCGGATTGCAGCCTCGCAAGCCCGTATCCGTGAAGACGTTTGGTGTGAGCTGTTCCATGAGAGATTCCCTGCCCTTTTACTGGGTTGCGGTCAGACCGCCGTCGATGGTGAGGACCTGGCCCGTGACGAATGCAGAGGCATCCGAGCAGAAGAACAGAACCGCCCCGGCCAGGTCGTCCGGGCTGCCCACGCGGCCAAGCGGGACCCGGGCAACCAGGTTGGCCTTGAAGATGGGGTCATCGAGCAGCATCGCCACCTGGGGTGTGTCTACGAACGTCGGGGCGATGGCGTTGACCGTGATGTTGTGCTTGGCCCACTCGGTGGCCCACTGTCGAGTGAGCGAGTTGATGGCGCCCTTGGCCGCCACGTAGGCCGAGTAACCGGCGTTGATGCCGAGTTGTCCGCGCACCGATGACATGCTCAGGACCCGGCCGCCATTGCCGGCTTTGATCATCGCCTTGACCGCTGCCTGAGTGCCGTACAGCGTGCTCCGGAGATTCAGGTCCAGGATCCAGTCCCAGGCGTCCACCGGATAGTCCTCGGCGGGATGGAGGACCTTGCCGGCGCCACCGCCGATGGCGTTGAAGCAGATATCGAGACGTCCGAATCGACCCACCGCTTGGGCCACGAGCCCGTCGCACGCCTGGCGGTCCGTCGCATCTCCGGAGAGGCCCAGGCAATCGACGCCGGCGTCGCGCAGCTTGGCCTCAGCCGCCTTGATGCGGTCGGGGTCCTGGTCGATGATCGTGACCGACGCGCCGGCGCGTCCCAGCGTCGCGGCTATGGCTGAGCCGATGGCCCCGCCGCCACCCCAGACCACGGCCGCCCTTCCGCTGAGATCAAAGATACTCGACTCGCTCATTTGCTCAAGCTCCTATGTGTTGACCGGCTCTGCCCGGCTGGGCTGCCGTCACGCTGAGGCCTTGAGCGTAGCGACCCGGTCGGCAACCCGGTCGGCCGAAAGCCCGTATTTCTGCAGGAGGTCGTCGTTGCTGGCGGATTCACCGAAGACATCCGGCATGCCGATCCGGTGGACGGGGGTTGGACGGTGCTCCGAGAGCGTCTCGGCGACGGCCCCACCGAGCCCCCCGATCACGGTGTGCTCCTCGACCGTGACGACGAAGTTGGATCGCTCGGCGGCCTTCACGATGGCCGAGACGTCGAGCGGCTTGATGGTGGGCACGTGGAGCACGCAGGCCTGAATGCCACGGGTGGCCAGGATCTCGGCGGCGTCCATGACCCGCGGTGTCTCAGCGCCGGTCGAGATCAGGGTCACGTCGGCTCCGTCTCGGAGGGGAACCGCTGCCCCGAACTTGAAGGTGTAGCTGGAATCGAAGAGGTGCTGGGTGGCATCACGGACCAGGCGAACGTAGACGGGCCCCGCATAGCTGGCTGACCAGCGCAGGACCTGGTCGGTCTCGGTGTCGTCGGCCGGCGAGACGATGACCATGTTGGGCATGGCCCGCATGATGCTGATGTCGTCCACCACCTGGTGGGTCTTGCCGGCGCGGCCGGTGAACAAGCCCGAGTAGCCCCCGGTGATCTTCACATTGAGCCGCGGCTGGGCGATCAGCACGCGGATCTGGTCGAGCGGGCGGATCACAGCGAATGCGACGAAGGTGCTGATGTAAGGAATCAGCCCCACGCTCGCCATGCCGGCCGCGACCCCCAGCATGTTCTGCTCGGCGATCCCCATCTGGAAGAAGCGCTCGGGATGGGCGCGCTGGAAGGTCTCGCCCTTGGTCGAGCTCCCGAGGTCCCCGTCGAGCATCACGATGCGTGGATCGTCGTTGGCCAGCTCGGTGACCGTGTCGCCGAAAACCTCGCGCATTGCACGTCCCATCGGCAGCGTCATCGTGCGGCCTCCTCTGTTGCATCGACGGTCTCGCCCAGGCCTGTCATGGCGAGGGCGTACTCGCCGGCGTTGGGGACCTTGACGTGCCACTCGTAGCGGCCCTCGGCGAACGACACGCCCTTGCCCTTGACGGTGGTGGCGATGATCGCGATCGGGCGTCCGTCGCCGGTGCGTGCCTGGGTGAGCGCATCGAGAATCGCGGCCATGCTGTGCCCGTCGATCTCGATGACCCGCCAGCCGAACGCCGCCCACTTGGCCCGCAACTCTCCGGGCGCCTCCGGTGGCAGCCGGTGCTCGGGGGCGTCTCCCTGCCACCCGTACTGCTGCAGGCGGTTGTGATCGACGATGGCCACCAGCTGGTCGAGACCGTAACGGGCGGCGACGAAGGCGGCTTCCCAGACCGAGCCCTCCTGGCACTCCCCATCTCCGAGCAGGGCGTAGGTCCGGTTGGTGCGGCCCAGGGTCCGGGAGCCGAGGGCGATGCCCACCGCGGCCGAGATGCCCAATCCCAGCGACCCGGTGGACATGTCCAGTCCCGGCAGACGGGTCATGTCCGGGTGGCCCTGCAATCGGCTTCCCAGTGAGTCGAAGGTGAGCAGCTCGGCGACCGGGAAGTAGCCGCGCATGGCCAGCGTGGCGTAGAGGCCAACGGACGCATGCCCCTTGGAGAGGACGAACCGGTCCCGGTCGATCCAGTCCGGCTCCTCCGGCCTCACCCTCAGCTCGCGGAAGTAGAGGGCGGTGAGAATATCGGTTTCTGACAGCGAGCCACCCAGATGGCCCACACCCGTCTTGTGGACGGTACGGACGATCTCGACGCGAATGCGTCGGGCGAGCTCCTCCAGACGGGCGACGTCGTCACCCACCGACTCTCCCGGGGCGACCATCAGGAACTCCGCTTCACATAGGAGCCGGGGACGACGGGCGGCGAGAAGAGGCAGACCAGCTCGAGAGGCTCCCCGTCACCTGCCTCGGTGATGTGGAAGGTGCCGGGCGCGATGAGCACGGCCACACCGGGCTCGAGCTCGGCAGTCGCCTCGGGCGTGACCAGACGGCCGTGCCCGGAGGCGACGTAGATGCACTCCTCCTGGGTCTCGTGAACGTGCCCCGCGGGTTTGGACCCCGCCGAGTAGATGGAAACCCCCACGGTCACGTTGGTCGCCGGGCTGTTCGCCTTGTCGATGTACGTGTACCAGGTCCGCCCCGGAAGTGGCTGGACCGTTGCCTCGGCTCGGTCGACGCGCTTGATCATGGTCGTCCCTCACGTGTGTCCGGCCTGCTCCGGCCGTCTGCTCGATGGTTCATCGGTTCTCCCGGCCGCCTACTGCTCATCCGAGCGCCGGCGGCCGACCAACCGGATCAGGTCTTCGTGGAGCTCGAACCACACGCTGTGGTAGCTGTCGACACGCGGCGAGGCGACGTAGCGCTGATCGCCTCCCTGGGCGACGGTCAGCGCCCATTCAAGACGCCCCTGATAGCGGTCGAAACGGGCGAACGCAGCGGTTAGAGGGGCCATCCAGGCGACTGCATCGTGGTGGAGCTCCGCCAGGCGCGCGAGCACCTGGGCGTCGTAGGCCGGGTCGCTGTGATCGTTGAACACAGGCTCATCGCCGCTGGATCGGAGCTGCCAGGCGGTCACGGTGTCCTTCATCCGGAGGTCCAGCTCGTGAAAGGACGCCAGGAGCTCGACCAGCCGATCTGCACCGATCCGCTCGCGATCAGCGTCGAAGGCTGCGAGCGCCCGGACCTTCCCCTCCCCGGTGAGCCGGTCGCCGCCAGAGGTGGCCTCGATGAGGCCGGCGGCTGTCAGTTCGGCCACCAGAGCACTCACCGACTCGGGGTTACAGGCCAGGTTGAGGGCGAGCTGCTCGCCGGTCGCGGCCCCTTTGATGAGGAGGACCTCGAGGACCTCTTCACTGGTCACCGTCGCCGTCGCCGTCGCCGAGGCCGGCTCTTCCTCCCGGGTTTCGACCGGGCTCTCGCTCTCGGGACGGGGGATCTCGACGCCCAGCTGGTCGGCCCAGGCCAGCAGCGTGGCGGCCTCGTGCGCGATCAGCGAGCTCCCCGCCACCTCACCCGCGTAGACCTCGCCGGTGCTGCCGTCGATCGTGATCTGATCTCCGGCCTGGAGCTTCCGGCCGTCGATGGTCACCTCCCCCGCTGTCACCACAACGCCGGCAGCGCCGACGACCGCGGGGATGCCCCAACCGCGAGCCACCACGGCGGCGTGGCTCGCGAGCCCGCCCCGAGAGGTGAGGATGCCGGCGGACTTCTCCATGCCGCGGATGTCCGCCGGGGACGTCTCGGGGCGCACCAGGATCACGGTCCGGCCCGCCTTGGCGGCGATCTCCGCAGCCTCGGATGTGGTCACGATCTCACCGGCGGCGACGCCGGGGGAGGCGGGAAGACCGGTCGTGAGCAGGACGGTGTCCCCCGGATCGCGGACAAAGATCCGGGGCGGGTTGGCGAGATACCGGGCCACCCGACGCACCGCTTCATGGCGCGTGAGGGGAAAGCCAGGATCCTCCGCCATCTCCACGGCCATCCGCATGGCGGCCCGAGGGCTGCGCTTGCCAACCCGCACCTGGAGCATCCAGACCTTGCCCTGCTCGATCGTGAACTCGATGTCGCAGAGGTCGCGGTAGTGGCCCTCCAGCACGGCCGCGTAGCGCCGCAGCTCGGCGCCGGCCTGGGGCAGGCGCTCGTCAAGGGTGCTCAGGGAGTCCGGCTTGTGGGTGCCGGCCACGACGTCCTCACCCTGGGCGTTGAACATGACGTCACCGTAGAGGGTCTGCTCGCCGGTGGCGGGGTTGCGGGTAAAGAGCACTCCGGTGCCCGAATCGCCCCCCCGGTTGCCGAAGACCATGGCCTGGACCGTGACCGCGGTGCCGAGGTCGTCGGGGATGCCCTCGTGACTCCGGTAAGCCCGGGCTCGATCACTGTTCCACGATTCGAATACGGCTTGGACGGCGCCCCGGAGCTGCGCCCAGGGGTCGTCCGGCGCCTCGGTGCCGACGATCTCACGGTACATCTCGTGGAACCGCCGCAGGCAGTCGGCGGCGAACGCCTCATCTCCGGTCAGGGCGGCCAGCCCCTTCGCCGTGGCGTCGTTCAGCCCCAGGTTGAGGATCGTGTCCATCATCCCCGGCATCGAGATGGGCGCCCCGGAGCGGACGCTCACCAGCAAGGGATCGTCAGGGTCACCCAAGCGCCTCCCGGTCAGCTCGGCGAGGCGGTGGACGTGAGCCTCGACCTGCGCGTCGAGATCCGCCGGCCAGCCGGCGGTCAGATAGCTCTTGCAGACCGTGGTGGTGATCGCGAAGGCGGGGGGGACGGGCAGGCCGAGCTCGGTGGCCATGACCACCAGGTTCGCCGCCTTGCCACCCAACAGCTGGGTGAGGTCCGCCAGCGGCAGGGAGGGGGCGCGATCGATGTCATAGACGTGGTCGTAGACAGCCTGAACGAGCCCGTCCACCGAGCCATCGCCGCCGTCGGGGCCCCACTCAGGGGAGGACAGGGGCACCCCGCCATCGTCTTCGGGCCTGCGCGCAGATGCGACGCAGCCCTGGAGGCTGAGGGATCCCGCCTCTCCGTCACCACGCGGCGTATTCACGTCCATCACGTCATTCCCTGCATTGGGCGGTAACTTGACACGAAGCATCGGGGGGGTCCGTGGGGCTGCGAAAGGGCCATAGGTCCCCTTTGAGGGTGGTCATTGATCATCGACCAAGGATGATCGATCATCGATTAGAGGATAAAGGATCATCACGGACCAGGCCGGATGGCCCTTACTGACCGCCTCAGAAGAGGGAATACTGCGCGGCGCGGCTGGGCCCGGTCCAGCCGGCATCCGGACAGTGGAAAAGGGGAATGGGGCATGGGGGAAGTGATCTAAAAAAGAGGTCAGAAGGTTTCGCTGCGGCTGGCGGCGGCCATCACCGCCCGGTTTCTGCGTTTCGGCTGGCCGGGACATTGGACCCATCCAAGCCTGCCGGTCCGACCTCATAAGGAGAGTTAGGCAATGGCACTCGATCAATCCGCGGAAATCCAGATGGAGACGGCCCAGACCAAGGAGACGATCCCGTTCTGGCTCGCGGTATCCATCACCGTGATGTGCATCCTTCCCCTGGGCTTGTACTTCGGCCAGTACAGCCTGCCCCTCTGGGTGGCCTTCATCGTGTGGGCGGAGTACTTCGCCCTCGGTGGCACCCCGTCCAACATCAAGACCATCATTCCCGCCTACACCGGTGGTGTCGTCTGGGGCGTGTTGATGATCCTCCTCTACACCTGGTTCGCACCCCACATGACGGGGGCCTCGGTGTACCCGATGTACATCGCTCTGTTCATCGGCGTCTCCGCGATGGTCTACGTCATGAAGTACTTCAAGGTCTTCCAGACCGGATCGCTGCCCTACTTCAACGGGCTGTCGATGCTGCTGGCGGTCTACTTCGTCGGTGCCCACCCCGCCTTCACCACCAACGCGTACGTGCTGGTTCTCCTCGCGGGAGCCTACGCGCTCGCCGGCGGCTACCTGGGATGGATCATCGGCTGGTTCAACGTGACCATCACCTTCCCGCGGAAGGTCACCTCGGCGCGTTCCTGACAACGCTCTGGTTTCACCCTTCATTCGGAGGTCATGTCCATGAGTGCACCTGAGCAGAAGGCCGAAGACCCCATCTTCAAAGAAGAGGTCCTCGGTCAGTTTCTCGGTGACGAGAGCTTCCCGGTCACCTGGGACCAGGAGCTGGAGAAGCATCTCTTCTGGGTCTACGACGACCTGCACAACCCGCACCCCCTGAGCCCGATGCACCAGGACATCGGTCTCTGGACGCAGTCGTGCGACCACATGTTCCGCCGTTTCGGGACGCCCTTCGCGACCGACTGGATCGCCAAGAACGTCAACGGCTATCTCTACACGGCAGCCATCCCGGCCAACTCGGAATTCAAGATCGACGGCTTCGAGCTGGGAGCTCGCGCCGGCATGGTGGTGCCCCTCGACCCCGACTATGCCAAGAAGATCGGTGTCTACCTCGGCGCGGTGCTGCCCACCTATGGTGAGGAGTTCGCGGATTGGTGGTACGGCCGGCTCGTCCCCGAGATGAAGCGCAACTTCGACTATCTCGAGGGCATGCTCGACAAGCAGGACCAGCTCACCCTGATGGAGCTCGCCTGCCTGCTCGAGGACGCGATCGATATGCACGATCGCCACTGGAAGATCCACTGGATGCTCAACTTCGCGCAGCTCTCCGCGACCCTCAACCTGCGAGCGGTCATGGAGAAGACCCACGGTAAGATCGACGAGGCGCTCCTCGGCCGGCTTCAGAACTCGGCCAAGGACCGCAACTGGGACTCGATCGAAGCCCTGTGGAAGATGAAGGAAGAGGCCAAGGCCGACTCCACGCTGGCTGTCGCGTTCAAGTACGAGACCGCCGGAGAGATCATCGCCGCGTTGAAGGGCACGGAGCGGGGTCGGAAGTTCATCGAGGAACGAGTCGTCCCCTACCAGAAGGAATTCGGCTGGCACGCGGTCTGGAGCCACGAGTTCATCTTCCCGACCGTGTATGAGCACATGGAGCCGGTGATCGAGCTGGTCCGCGGCTACATCGAGACCAACTACGACTACCCGAAGACGATCAAGGTTCTGGCCGATGACATCGCGTCGGCTGCCAAGGAGATCCTGGAGGGCCTCAAGGGTGAGGCGCTCGAGGAGATGCGGGTAGCCAACGACATCAACCTCAAGATGGCCCCGCTCACTCCGGACCATCACTTCTACATCGACCAGGGTGCCAATGCGCACGTGCGTTTGGTGCTCATCGCGATCGGCAAGAAGCTCGTCGCCCAGGGCGTTCTGGATGCCCCCGATGACGTCGTCTTCCTGCACTACAACGAGTTGCGGCAGTTCATGGGCGATCCCAAGGCCATGGACGCCCGTGCCCTCGTGGCCAAGGCCAAGGCGGCCCGGGAGCAGGCGTACACGATCCGGCCCAAGGACTGGATCGGTACCGTCACCCAGTCCCAGCTCGACTTCCCCTACCTGAACCTGTGGGGCTTCCCCGACAAGTTCTACCGGAAGGCGGACACCGTCGCCGGCCAGTTCACCGGCTTGGGTGGCTCGCCGGGCGTGGTTGAAGGCGTGGCTCGGGTGGTCCTCCGCGAGGACCAGTTCGATGAGGTCCGCGCCGGCGATATCCTTGTCTGCCAGATGACCAACCCGGCCTGGGTCGTGCTCTTCACCAAGATCGTCGGTCTGGTGACCGATGCGGGCGGCACCGTCTCGCACCCGGCCGTGCTCTCGCGCGAGTTCGGGATTCCCGCCGTGGTCGGGACGTCCGTGGCAACCCAGATGGTCAGCAACGGGGACCGGATCCGGCTCAACGGCACCACCGGTGTCGTCGAGATCCTGGAGAAGGCCGCCAAGCCCGCCAAGAGCGACCTCTTCGGGCTCTGAGGCTAAGTCGATGCGCCGAGCGCCGATGATCATTCGCAATGTTCTGAGCGATCAGGTCAAGGATTACCTCGTCACGGCGATCCTTGCCGGTGAGTTTCCCCCTGGGTCTCGGATCATCGAGACCCGGGTGGCGCGGCACCTTGGCGTGAGCCAGGGCCCCGTGAGAGAGGCATTGCGGGACCTTGAGGCGCTCGGCCTGATCGACAGCACCCCGTACCTGGGAGCACGCGTCCGGCAGCCGCACAAGGCGGAGCTGCTCGAGGCCTACGACGTTCGAGCCGTGCTCGAGTCGTTTGGAGCTCGACTGGCGATGCCGCGGCTGTCGGACGCCGACCTCCTTGATCTGGAGGGTTACGTCACCGCCATGCAGCAGGCCGCCCGAAACGGCGACGAGAACGAGCAGGCGCGAATCGACGTGGTCTTCCACAGCCGGATGGTCGCGATTTCGGGAAACGAGGTGCTCCAACGCCTCTGGCGCTACCTGGAGCCGGTTTCCCGGACTCACATCACCTACATCCTTCCCGGCGTTGACGCGGAGATGATCTCCGGCCTCCACCTGCCCATCCTCACGGCTCTCCGCGACCGGGATGCGGCATCCGCCGATCAGGCCATCCACGATCACTTCCGGATCGCCGGTTCGATGTTCGATTCCCTGTTCGTGGAGCGGCCGGCTTCCGAGGCCGCCCCACCGCGGAGCGGGCAGGGCCTCCACGGGGCGACACCGCGTGAGGCCCTTTCGTGATCGACCAGGCCGGCGCCGTTCGCATCGAGCTCACGGTCAACGGGCGCCAGCGCCCCCTCGAAGCATCGCCGCATCAGTCACTGCTCAGTCTGCTTCGTGATGACCTGGGGCTGACCGGTACCAAGGCGTGCTGTCTGGTCGGTGAGTGCGGAGCGTGCACGGTGAGCCTGAACGGCCGGATCGTGGATTCGTGCCTCATCCTGGCCGTCGAAGCCGACGGCGCCGAGCTCACCACCATCGAGGGACTGGCCGCGGACGGTCCCCTGACCTCGCTGCAGCGGGCCTTCCTGGAGGAGGGCGCCGCCCAGTGCGGCTACTGCACCCCCGGCCAGGTGATGGCCGCCCGCGACCTGCTGGGGCGGATACCCCATCCCACCAAGGCCGAGGTCCAGGAGGGGATGGGCGGCAACCTCTGCCGCTGCGGCTGCTACTACCAGATCACCGAGGCGGTGCTCGGGGCCGCTGCGGCTGCCGATTGATGAGCGGGCAGATCGGGGTTTCGGCAGAGCGGGTCGGCGGGCCTGCGCGCGTCACCGGTGCCTACCAGTACGTGGGCGACATTCGCCTGGCGGATGTCCTTCATGTGAAGCTCGTCACCCTCCCCTGCGCCCACGCCCGAATCCGCAGCATCGACGTCAGCGCCGCCGAGCGCCTTCCCGGTGTCCGGTTGGTGATGACGGCCGCGAGCCTACCCCAGCCGGTGCCACGATTCGGCCCCCAGTTCCAGGACCGGCCGGTGCTGGCCGTCGACGAGACCAAATACCACGGCGAGCCGGTGGCGGCGGTTGCCGCCGATACCGAGGATGCCGCCGAGGCGGGTGCCCGCCTGGTTCGGATCGACTACCTGGAGCTGCCGCCCATCCTCAGCGTGGCCGCGGCCCTGGCTCCCGGCGCTCCGCTGGTGCAGGACCCGGAGCTCCGCCCCGGGGACCCGCTCGCGGAAACCAACGTCCTGCGTGAGCACCCGGTCAGTTGGGGGGACGTGGCCGGGGCTGTCAGCGACCTCGTCGTCGAGGGCACCTACACGTTCCCCATGGTGACCCAGTTCGCCATCGAGCCCCACGGCTTCATGGCCGCCCCGGACGGCGACGGTGTCCTGATCTGGAGCTCGATCCAGCATCCCTACTGGCTGCAGAAGATCATCGCCGAGATCCTTGGACTGCCGCTCGCGAAGGTCAGGGTTCTGGCTCCCGATCCGGGTGGAGCTTTCGGTGGCAAGCAGCACACCAAATTCGAGCCGCTCGTCGCCTTCATAGCGCTGCGGACCGGCCGGCCCGCTCGCCTCATCCTCACCCTGGAGGAGACGTTCCAGGCAGTGCGGCGGATGTCGGCCGAGGTCCGTGTCCGGACCGGATTCCTCTCGGACGGCACCATCACCTTTCGGGAGGTGGAAGCGGACTATCTGCTGGGAGCGTACGCGGACATCGCCGATCGGGCGGCCAGCAAGGGCAGCCATATCTCCTGCGGCCCCTATCGCGTCCCGGCGGCGCGCATCGTGGCGAGGAGCATCCTCTCGCACACCCCACCGGCGACCGCCTTCCGTGGCTTCGGAGCGCCCCAGCCGAACTGGGCGGTCGAGTCGAACATGGATGATGCGGCGCGAGCGCTTGGGCTCGACCCCGTGGAGCTGCGCCTTCGCAACCTGGCTCGCAGGGGAGAGGAGTTCATACCGCACGACACCACCGTCGACGGCGACTGGGAGCAGACGATCCGCCGGGCCGCGGAGCTGATCGGATGGGGAACGCCGTTGCCGGCGGGTCGCGGACGCGGCGTCGCCCTCGGCGTCAAGTCCGGGCCCACGACCGGCCTCTCGTACGCCACCGTGCGGCTCCTGGCCGATGGCAGCGTCATCCTCTACTCGGGCACGTCGGACATGGGCCAGGGATCGCGCACGCTCTTCGCCCAGATCGCGGCCGAGGAGCTGGGCGTCCCGATCGATCGGATCACAGTGGTGATGGGCGATACGGCCGTGGTCCCCTACGACCAGCAGACATCGGCGAGCCGCTCGACGGTGCTGATGGGGAACGCCGTCCTCCAGGCGTGCAGGGAGATCCAGGCCAAGGTGAGGGCCATGGCGGCCCGCCTCCATGGGATCAGCGAGACGGCCATCGTCGTCGAGCGCGGCATCGTCCGGCTGCCCGACGGCCCGGTGACGATCGTTGAGATCCTGAAGCCTGGGCTGGGGAGCCTCGGCGGGGAGGTGATCGGCAACGGCGAGAGCCGAAAGGAGGCCGAGCCCGGCCATCCACTGAGTGGAAGTGCCGCCTTCTACGAGTTCAACTGCACCGCCGTCGAGGCTGAGGTCGACGAGGATACCGGCAACGTCGCCATCGTGCGCCACGTCACCGTGTCGGACGTGGGCAAGGCGATCAACCCGCTCCAGGTCCGCGGCCAGGATGAGGGTGCCGCGATCCAGGGTCTCGGCCACACCTTCATGGAGCATTACATCTTCGACGAGTCCGGGCGAATCCGAAACCTGGGGGCGATCGATTACCGGATCCCGACCAGCATGGACCTGCCCGTTGAGCTGCAGAGCGACATCGTCGAGAACGCCGATGGCCCCGGTCCCTACGGCGCCAAGGGGATGAGCGAAGGCGCGCTGATCTGCACCGCGGCAGCGGTGGCGGCAGCGATCCGCGATGCCACCGGAGTCGTGATCCGTGACCTGCCCCTCACCCCGGAGCGGGTCTGGAAAGCACTCTCGGAACGACCACTAGCCACTGCCGCGGCCCACGAAGTCGCCCAGAGGAGGGTTCCAGGATGACCACCCCACCGGATTCTGACCCCGCGCACACGGAGGTCGGTCCGATCGCGCGACTGCCCAGGGAGCGCCTTGTCGAGGCGGCCCGCCTGGTGCGTGAAGGTCACACCTACTCTCTGGCCGCGACCCGGTACCCGGGCATGCCGCTCTTCCCCGGTCACCCGCCCTTCCAGGTCCTGAATGCCAGGACCCCTCGCGGCATTCGCGTCGCCGGCGCGCAACCCTGGGGGCCGGTCAACGACGCCGGGCTCGGCTACATGGCTGAGTACGTGATGGCAACCTCGCACTCCGGCGCTCACATGGACGCGCTCGCTCACATGACCGTCGGCGACGATTCCCACTGGTATGGAGGCGGCAGTGCCGACGCCCATCTGACCGACGCCGGTCCGGTCTTCGGCGACGCCTCGAAGCTGCCGCCGTTCTTCACCCGGGGTGTGCTCGTCGACGCGCCCCGCCACCGTGGCGTCGACTGCCTGCCCAAGGGGTCGGCGATCGACGCCGCCGAGATGGAGGCGATCTGCGCGGCGGAGGGCGTCACGGTCCAGCCCTGGGACGTCGTCCTCATCCGGACCGGCTATATGGGTCTCTGGCCGGACGTCGAGAAGATGGCGGCCCACAAGACCCCGGGCCCGGACATCTCCGCCGCCCACTGGCTCCTCGAACGCGGCGTGGTGGCGACGGGCACCGACACGGAGACCTATGAGGTGCAGCCGGCGCCCGTTCTGGGAGTTCCGGCGAACCCGCAACCGGTGCACACCCTGCTGCTCATCGAAAACGGTATCTACATAATGGAGAGCCTGGATCTCGAGGCGCTCGCCAGGGACCAGGTCTACGAGTTTCTGTTCGTTGCCCTACCCGTGAAGATCCGCGGTGCCACCGGCTCCATGGTGGATCCTCTGGCGGTCGTGTAGTGGACCAGTCACGTCCATAGGCTCGACAGTGCCCTCGCCCACCACTCATGTGTTATACGTTTTGTTTCCTGCTGATCTGAGCCCTCGAGGAGATTGATAGTGTCCCTGTCCCCCACCAGCACAGCTTCCGCCGCGGCCTCGCCCGACGTTCCCGCCACCATGCAGGCGCTCGTCGTGCAAGAGCCCAACCATTTCCAGATCCAGGAGGTGCCGGTGCCGGTGCCCGGCCCCAACCAGGTGCTGGCGCGGGTGCGGGCGGTCTCGATCTGCGGCACCGACGTCCATCTGGTCCGCGGCGACTACCCTGGCTTCTGGCCGCCGGCCTTCCCCTTCATCCCGGGCCACGAGTGGGCCGGTGACATCGTGGCCATGGGGCCGGGGGCGGCGGAATTCGGTTGGAAGCTCGGGGACCGTGTGGCCGGCACCTCGCATGACGCCTGCGGCGTCTGCCAGAAATGCGTCGAGGGTCGCTACAACCTCTGCGAGAACTACGGCGTCCTGAGTCTCCACAAGCAGTACGGGCACAACGTCCAAGGGGCGGACGCGACCTACGTGGTCCACGGCGTGAAGGCGATCTTCCACCTGCCCGACGGCCTCTCGTACGCCGAGGGAGCGGTCATCGATCCGGCCTCGATCGCCCTGCATGTCGCCAACCGGGGCGGCGTGCGTCCGGGGGACCGGGTGGCGATCACCGGGGCCGGGGCGATCGGGTTGCTCGCCGGCGATGCGGCGCTGGTCCGCGGCGCCAGCCGGGTGATCATTGTCGAGAACAACAAGACCCGGCTCGCCAAGGCTGCCGAGTTCGGCTTCGAGACTGTCGACAGCGGTGGGCCCGACCCGGTCGCCGAGGTCCGGGCGGCCACCGACGGGCAGGGTGTCGACGTGGTGCTGGAGTGCGCCGGGGTCCCGGCCACCGTCCAGCTGGCGCTGGGGATGCTCCGCAAGGGAGGCCGATGCGCTGCCGTGGGCATCCCGACCAAGGGCGTGGAGATCCCTATGCAGCGGCTGGTCCTCGACGAGCTGGAGCTGGTCGGCTGCCGGGCCACCGCCGGCGAGATGCGCCACGTCATGCCCCTCGTCGAGCAGGGTCGGATGCGGGTGCGTGAGGTCACCACCCACCACTTCGCGCTGGCCGACTACGGTCAGGCGCTGGCGACCTTCAACGATCCGGCCAGCGGGGCGATCAAGATCATCATCGAGCCCTAGCCGGCCTCACGCGCCGTGCGGTGCCGCCGCACAGCCTCGCGCCCGGTTTGCCCGGGCGCGAGGCGCGGTCGGACGTCCGCACCCGTTGAGGCGTCCGAGCTGGGCAACACCGTCATGGCGTGGGCCTTGGGAATGGTGAAGAGGAGGCCGCACGCTTCGGTATAGTCCATATAATGGACGGCAAGTCTGCCAACTGGACAAATCGATGGTCCCCGCGTAACATGCGGCCCAAGGAGGCTGCACCGTGAATGCTTGGCACGACCGCTCCGATCAAGATTCGTCATCGGCCCCTGGCCGGTGCGCTTGCGCCGCGGTACCGTCGCGACCCTCTTCTGTCCCTGTCGTCGGGCGCGAGGTGAGGTTGAATGGCTACGCGCGTTGAGATGCCCAAGCTGGGCAACACCGTCGAGGAGTGCCTGCTCACCGCGTGGCGCAAGACGAAGGGGGACCCCGTCCAAGAGGGCGAGGTGCTCGCCGATATCGAGACCGACAAGACCACCTTCGAGCTGACCGCGCCGGCGGGCGGGGTCCTGCTCGAGACCTTCTTCGAGGCGGGCGCCCTCATCCCTGTGTTCAGCACGGTGTGCGTGATCGGGGCGGCGGGGGAAAGCGTCGAGGCGTTCCGGACCGCGACGAGCGGGTCGCCGCCCGATGATGGAGCCGTGCCCGGGGCCGCGCCGGTCCCGGACGCCAGGGGAGCAGCCGCCGCAGCACAACCGGCGGGTGCGGGGGCGGCCGGCGCCAACCCGCCGCGCGACACCTCGAGCTCGGTGGCGGAATCGGGACCGCTCAGCCCGCGGGCCCGGCGGTTCCGCCGTGAGCACGAGTTTCACTCCGCGGCGGTCGTGGGGAGCGGTCCGGGCGGGAGGGTCGTGGAGGCCGACCTGCGCGCCCTCCTGCAGGTGTCGCGGCAAGCGCCTGGCGCCGCACCCGAGGCCGGCCCTCGGACGCCGGTCGATAACGCTGGGGTGAGCGGCGATGCGCACCAACCCTCGGGAGGGCCGCCGTCCAGTACCCGCCTCTCGCTGGTGCGACGGACCATCGCCCGGCGCCTTCGCGAATCGCTCGGTTCCACGGCCCAGTACACGCTGCACGGATCGGCCAACGCCGGCCCCCTGCTGCTGCTCCGCCGCCGGTTCAAGGCCGCGCCCGAGACCGCCGGGATCAGCATCGGTGACCTGGTCGTCTTCTGCGCCATCCAGGCCCTGCTCGAGGTTCCCGACCTGAACGCCGAGCTCATCGATGACACCCTCCACCGGCATCAGGACGTCCACATGGCCTTCGCCTGTGACACGCCGCGGGGGCTGGTCGTCCCGGTGATCCGGAGCAGCCAGAGCCTCTCGCTCCCCGCGCTCTCGGGGCGGATCAAGGAGCTGGCCGCCCAGGCGGTGGCGGGCACCATCGCCCCCGACGACCTGAGTGGGGGGACGTTCACGGTCACCAACCTGGGGAGCTTGGGGGTCGAGTCCTTCACCCCGGTGATCAACCCGCCCCAGGTGGCCGTCCTCGGCGTCGACGCCATCCAGGTCAAGCCGGTCCGCAAACCGGACGGCAACATCGAGTTCATCGACGCCATCGGCCTCTCCCTCACTGTTGACCACCAGTGGGTCGACGGGGCTCCGGGGGCGAGGTTCCTCGGCACGGTGCGGGAGAAGATCGAGAAGGTGGAGACGTTGTGCACGATCTGATCGTGATCGGGGGTGGGCCGGGTGGCTACGAGGCGGCCGCTCACGCCGGTGAGCTGGGCAAGCGGGTGCTCCTGGTCGAGGCGGGTAGCCTCGGTGGAGCCTGCCTCAACGTCGGGTGCATTCCCGCCAAGGTGTTTCTGCGCTCCTCCCGCCTCTACCGCGAGTGCAAGGAGGCAGGGCCGTTCGGGGTGCGGGTCGAGGGGGTGAGCTTCGACGCGCCGGTCGTGGTGGAGCGCAAGAACCGGATCGTGGCGGCGCTCGGCCGGGGGGTGGCCGCCAAGCTCAAGGGCGCCGGCGTGGAGGTGGTCGCCGGCCGGGCCCGCCTGGCCGGGCGTCATCTGGTCCAGGTGGGCGACGAGCAGCTGGAGGCCGAGAACGTGCTGGTCGCCACCGGGTCGCGGCCCACGGTCCCGCCCATCCCGGGGATCGGCGCCGAGCACGTCCTCAATTCGGACCGCGTCTTCGACCTCCCCGAGGTGCCCCAGAGCATCGCCATCATCGGCGGCGGCTACATCGGGCTCGAGCTGGCCACCTACTTCCGCGAGGCCGGCGCCGAGGTGGCGGTCTTCGAGATGCTCCCCCAGATCGCAGCCAACTGTGACAGCGATGTGTCGGTTCGGCTCCTCCAGGCGCTCAAGCGAAGCGGGATCGACTTCCACCTCTCCTGCCGGGTGCTGGCTGTCGAGGCAGGAGCGCTTCGCTACGACGATGGTTCCGGGGCTCCGAAGACACATGTCGCGGAGCGCATCCTCAACGCCACCGGACGGGCCCCGGTGGTCGCTGGACTGGGCCTGGAGGAGGTCGGCGTCGACTTCAGCCCGGCGGGCATCCGGATCAGCGAGCAGGGCCAGACCAGCCTTCCCGGGGTGTGGGCGTGCGGCGACGTGACCGGTCAGTACATGCTGGCCCACGCCGCGACCCGCGAGGGCATCGTCGCCGTCAACTCGATGTTCGGCATCCCGGATCGGATCCGGTACGAGGCCATCCCCGCGGTCATCTACACCCACCCCGAGGTGGCCATGGCGGGTCGCACCGAGGCGGAACTGACCCGGGCGGGGATCCCGTTCCGCAAGGCGACCGTGCCCATGGGGGTCGCCGGGCGGTTCCTGATCGAGAACGAGCAGGGCAACGGTTTCGTCAAGGTGCTGGTCGGGGCGAAAGCTGGAGAGATCCTGGGCGTCCATGCGGTCGGGGACTCCTCCAGCGAGTTCATCGTGGCCGCCTCCGCTCTGATCGAAACAGCGCTCACCGCCCGGCAGGCTGCGGAGGTCGTCTTCCCGCATCCGACGGTGTCCGAGGCGCTCCGCGAAGCCATCCTCAAGGTCCGTTAGGAGAACTCGGCTGTGACCAAGCTGCTTACGATCGAACCGGAGGAAGCACTCTCTCAGGATGTCCTCCGCTTCGGCGACATCCCGGTCAACGCATACCAGCGAACGGTGAAAGAGGAGCGTTCCCGGTATTCGACCGAAGACTTTCTGGACATATGGCGGGACATGTGCGCCATCCGGGAATTCGAGACGGTCATCCAGGAGCTCAAGCTCAAGGGAGCGTATCGAGGGGTCACGTACAACCACGCCGGCCCTGCTCACCTCTCCATCGGGCAGGAGGCGGCGGCGGTGGGCATGGCCTTCTCGCTGACCCCCGACGACCACATCTTCGGATCCCACCGCAGCCATGGGGAGATCCTGGCCAAGGGCTTTTCCGCGATCCGCCAGCTGAGCGAGGAGCAGCTCCTCGAGATCATGCGCAGCTACCGGGACGGGGCGGTGCTCGGTCCGGTGGAGAAGGGGTTCCAGGGATCGGTGCGCGAACTGGCGATCCGCTTCTTCGTGTACGGCGCGTACAGCGAGATCTTCGCTCGTGAAACCGGCTTCAACCGCGGGCTGGGCGGGTCGATGCACGCCTTCTTTGCGCCCTTCGGGATCTACCCCAACAACGCCATCGTGGGAGGTTCCGGATCGGTGGCTCCCGGAGCCGCCCTCTTCAAGCGGGTCAACCGGCGGCCGGGCATCGTGGTGGCCAACCTCGGCGATGCCTCGTTCGGCTGTGGCCCGGTGTGGGAGGGGATCACCTTCGCGAGCATGGACCAGTATCGCAAGCTCTGGGACCAGGCTCTGGGCGGGGGTCTTCCGATCATCTTCAACTGCATGGACAACTTCTACGGGATGGGTGGCCAGCCCAACGGGGAGACCATGGCCTGCGAGTTCATCGCCCGGATCGGTGCGGGGGTGAACCCGGAGGCGATGCACGCCGAACGGGTCAACGGCTACGACCCGATGGCGGTGATCGACGCCTTCCAGCGCAAGAAGGAGTTGCTGCTGCAGGGGAGGGGCCCAGTCCTCCTCGACACCATCACCTACCGCTTCAGCGGCCACTCGCCGTCCGATGCCTCGAGTTACCGGTCCAAGGAGGAGCTCGAGCGCTGGGAGGCGGTCGATTCGATCAGCTCCTTCCGGCTGCGCCTCGAGGAGGCCGGCGCCGTGAGCGCCGACGCCCTCGACCAAGCGCGGCGCGAAATCCAGGAGACGGTGTTCGCGATGTTCCAGCTGGCCGCCGACCTGGAAGCGTCTCCGCGCCTGCAGCTCGACTCGGAGCTGATCGGCGAGGTGATGTTCTCCAACCGGCACGTCGAGAGCTTCGATGCTCGCCCCCCCGAGCTGCTGCAGGACCTCGCCGACAACCCCCGGGTCAAGCAGATCCAAGGCAAGGTGCGCACCGGCTTCCAGGACGGCAAGCCGGTGCCCAAGATGAAGGTGTTCAACATCCGCGATGCCATCTTCGAGGCCATGCTCCATCGCTTTGCCATCGACCCCACGATGGTCGCCTTCGGTGAGGAGAACCGGGATTGGGGCGGCGCCTTCGCGGTCTACCGCGGCCTCACCGAGGCCCTGCCCTACCACCGGCTCTTCAACTCGCCGATTTCGGAGGCGGGCATCGTCGGGGCGGCGGTGGGCTATGGCATGGAGGGAGGCCGGGCGGTCGCGGAGCTGATGTACGCCGACTTCATGGGTCGGGCCGGCGACGAGCTCTTCAACCAGCTGTCGAAGTGGCAGGCGATGTCCGCCGGGTTGCTGACCCTGCCGGTGGTGGTGCGCATCTCCGTCGGCGCCAAGTACGGAGCCCAGCATTCGCAGGACTTCACCGCGCTCACCAACCACATCCCCGGCCTCAAGGTGGTCTACCCGGTCACCCCCTATGACGCCAAGGGGATGATGAACGCCGCCCTCGCCGGGACCGATCCGGTGCTCTTCTTCGAGAGCCAGAAGCTCTATGACATCGGCGAGATGTTCCAGACTGCCGGCGTTCCCGAGGGCTATTACGAGATCGAGCTCGGACTGCCCTCCGTCAAGCGCACCGGCGCGGACCTGACCATGATCACCCTCGGGCCGGCCCTGTACACGGCGATCGCCGCCGCCGACCAGCTCCTCGAGCGCTTCGACATCTCCACCGAGGTCATTGACCTCCGCTCAGCCAATCCCCTGGATTACGGCCCCCTGGTGGAGTCGGTGCGCAAGACCGGCAAGGTCCTGCTCGTCTCGGAGGCGGTGGAGCGGGGCGGCGTGATGCAGACGGTTGCCTCCACCTTGACCCAGCTCTGCTTCGATGATCTCGACGGACCGCCGGTTGTGGTGGGTTCCAGGAACTGGATCACGCCCGCCCCCGAGCTGGAAGAGATGTTCTTCCCGCAGCCGGCCTGGCTGCTGGATGCCGTCCACGAGCAGATCCTTCCGCTTCGGGGATACCGTCCGACCGGTAACCGCACTCGAGGCGAGCTGCTCCGGCGGGCTCGCCATGGCGTGTAGCGTCAGCCCTCGCTCGCCGCGAGGTGGCGACGCATGAGCAAGCCAACCATCGTCTGCACGGGCATGTGCAACACCAAGGGGACCGAGGTCCGGTTCCTCGCCGAGATGGTGGCCGCCCACGGGGGGAGGCCCCTGATCATGGATCTCAGTCTGGGCGGCGCCGTCGATTGGGCCGACGTCTCCCTCCAAGAGGTTCTGGCCTGCACCGATGTCAAGCTCCAGGACGTGCTCGCGGCTCCCCGGGCCGAGGCCAGCGATCTGGTCGGTCGCGCCGGTGCCGCCAAGATCCTGGAGCTGTACTCGCGCGGTGAGTGCGACGGGGTGCTGTCCTGGGCGGGATCGGTGGGGACGTCGACGGCGACGCGGGTGATGCGTGCCCTGCCCTTCGGGGTGCCCAAGATCATGCTCACCGATATGACCTCGGGCGACATCGGCACCTGGGTCGGCAACAAGGACATCTACATCGTCAATCCCACCCTTGAACAGGGCATCAACGTGGTCACCCGCCGGGTGGTGGCCAACGCGGCCGCCGGAATCGTGGCCATGGCCCAGGTGGGACCGATTGCAGCCGGCTCTCGGCCTCTTTGCGCCATCACCTCGTACGGGACGACGACCCCGACGGTGCTGCGCTGCAAGACCTTCATGGAGGATCGCGGTTGGGATACGGCGGTCTTCCACGCCGTTGGAGTGGGGGCCACCATGGAGGACCTCGTGCGGTCCGGCCTGATCACCGCGGTGCTCGACATCACCCCCGCTGAGCTCATCAACGGTCTATGCCAGAGCCCGTTCCGGGTTCCCGCGAGCTGGGACGGCGAGCGTCTGTCGGCAGCCGGCGAGATGGGGATTCCACAGGTGGTCGTACCCGGCGGATTGGACCAGGTCGCCTATGGCGCGCTGGACTCGATCCCGGCTGTCTATCGTGACGACCTCAAAGCTGGAAGGCGACCCTCCCATCGTGGCACCGGGCTGCCCTACCGGCACAACGAGGGGGTCACCATCATGGTCCCCACTCTCGACGAGGTGGCCGCGGTCGCTCGGTACATGGCCGGCAAGCTGAATCGAACCAAGGGGCCCACCACGGTCGTGGTACCGATGCGCGGCTGGTCCGCCTACGACCAGACCGAGGCGGTTGCCACGCGCGAGCGGGGTTGGGCCGAAGGCAACGGTGACGGGCCCACCTGGGAGCCGGATCCCGCGCGGCTGGACCGGTCCGCCCGGGCAGCTGTGATGCTGAAGGTGCTGGGCGAGAATCTGGACCCGAGCAACGACAGCCTCGACCTGATGGCGGTCGACATGCACATCCTCGATCCGGAGCTGGCAGATCTGCTCAACCGGCTGATCGGCGACATGCTGGATGGCACCTGGAAGAAAGGCGCGTACGCAGAGCTGGATATTCGGAAGGGGGTCGGCTGACCGATGAGACGTTCCGCGCTGTACGCCACGTTCGTGGAGACCAGGTGATGCGCGCGCCGTTGGACCTTGACGTGGCCCTGGTCCCGGAGCAGGCGCTGGCGTGGCCGCCCACCGTGTGCGTGGTGATCGACCAGTTGCGCGCCAGCTCCACGCTCACCGTCGCGCTCGATCTCGGTTGCCCTGAGGTGGTCGTCACCGGCAGCCTGGAGGAGGCGCGCCGGCTTGCCCGCGAGCGCGGCAGTCTCCTCGCCGGCGAGCGCGGTGGGCGCATCGCCCCCGGTTTCGATGTCAACAACTCGCCTGCCGAGTTGCGAGCCATCGGGGTGGGAGGCCGCGGGTTGGTCCTCTCCACCAGCAATGGCACCAAGGTGCTCAGCCGCCTGCAGACCATGCCCGCCGTGCTCATCGGCTGCTTCAGGAACGCGCGAGCCTGTGCGGAAGCCGCGGTCCAGGAAGCCGGGGCCCGGCATCTGGGGATCGGGATCGTCTGCGCCGGGCGCCGGGGGCGGTTTGCGCTCGACGATGCGCTGGCGGCCGGCCTGATCGTCAGCCGCGTGACCGATGCGGCTGAGGCCCGAGGGCACTCCTGCCAGCTGACCGATGCGGCGCGGGCCGCGGTGCGCCTGCGTTCCGCCTATCCGGACGGCATCGCCGCGCTCCGGGAGTCCTCCAGCGGGCAGGTCCTCATCAGCCTGGATGCCGAGGCGGACATTGAGATCTGCGCCAGTGTCGACAGCAGCGCCACCGTCCCGGTGCTACGCGGTGGGCGGCCCCTCAGGGTCGAGACCTGGCGGCCCTGACAAGTCCATATAGTGGACTCGCCGTCTGCCATCTGGACAAATAGATCGACACAGCGTAAGATCCTCATCAAAGGTCGGCGGTCCGCGATGCGGCTGGCCGGCAGCCGGCTTGCGGAGGTATCCACCATGGCAACCACGCCAGTAGCAGTCGCTGAAAGCACTGTTCCCGTCCTCAGTCACTGGATCGATGGGCGCTCCGTCGAGGTCCCGCCGGAAAAGACGGCTCCGGTCTTCGATCCCTCGACCGGGGCGGTCATCGCCCGCGTCCCGCGCGGCGGTGCGGCAGAGGTCGACCTCGCGGTGACCTCCGCCCGGCGGGCCTTCCCCGCATGGCGCGACATGCCGCTCATTGCCCGCAGCCATATCTTCTTCGCGTATCGCGAGCTCGTCTACCGCCACCGCGAGGATCTGGCCCGGCTCATCAGCCGTGATCATGGCAAGACCTTCCCGGATGCGCTCGGCGAGGTCATGCGCGGCATCGAGACGATCGAGTTCGCGTGCGGGCTGCCTGTGCATCTCGCTGGGATCAACACGCCGGGGGTCTCGACGAACGTCGACACCCACACCCTCCGGCAGCCGCTCGGCGTCGCCGTCGGGATCACCCCCTTCAACTTCCCGGCCATGGTGCCGATGTGGATCTACCCGATCGCTCTCGCCTGTGGCAACACCTTCGTCTGGAAGCCCTCCAGCCACACCCCGGGTGCGACCCAGCTCCAGGCGGAGCTGTGGAAGGAAGCGGGCCTTCCCGATGGCGTCTTCAACGTCGTGTACGGCGGGCGTGAGGCGGTCTCGGCCCTGCTGGTGCACCCCGGTGTCGACGCGATCCAGTTTGTCGGCTCGACGCCGGTCGGTAAGCACGTCTACGAGGTCGGCACTGCCCACGGCAAGCGCGTCGGGGCCTACACGGCCGCCAAGAATGCGATGGTCGTCCTGCCCGACGCCGACATGGAGTTCACCGCCGACGCGGCGGTCGCCTCCGGCTACGGCTCGGCTGGCGAGCGCTGCATGGCCCAGACGCTGGTGATCGGCGTTGGCGATGCCGCCGACCGTTTGCGCCCGCTCATGGAAGAGCGGATCCAGCGGCTCAAGATCGGCCCCGGTCTCGACCCCGATATGGACATGGGCCCGATCTACTCGGCCGAGCACCGTGCCGCGATCGTGGAATGGATCGACAAGGGCGTTGCTGAAGGCGCCGAGCTCATCGCCGACGGGCGGCGATTCTCTCGTCCGGACCACCCGGATGGCTTCTTCCTTGGGGCCACTCTTTTCGACCACGTCACGCCCTCGATGGAGATCTACCAGGAGGAGATCTTCGGGCCGGTCCTGGGTATCGTCCGGGTGGCGACATACGACGAGGCGCTCGCGCTCGTCAACGGCCACCAGTACGGCAATGGGACGGCGATTTTCACCACCGACGGCGGTGCCGGCCGGCGGTTCGAGCTCGAGGCGGACGTGCCGATGATCGGCATCAACATCCCGATCCCGGTGCCCGCAGGCTATCTCAGCTTCGGAGGCACCCGCGGTTCCGCCTTCGGCGACCTGAAGATGCGCGGGGAGGACGGCATTCGCTTCTTCACGCAGCAGAAGATGGTTACCGTGCGCTGGCCAGACCCGGGCCTGCGCGAGAAGCTCAGCCTCGTCTTCCCGGGCAACAGCTGAGCGATCGTCGTCGAAACTTCCCCTGGGTGGGACGCTGCCCGTTCCGGCGCGCTCCCACCCAGGAATACGATGTGATGAGGATATTGAGATGCTCGCGCAGATGACGGATAACCCGACGCGGCGAGGATACAAGAGCCCGCTTCACTGCATGACGCAGACCACGCCAACACGCCTGTGGAACGACTCCGCAGACGTTGACGAGCTCGCCTACTCCATCGAGAACGGCGCGGTCGGAGCCACCTGCAACCCGGTGATCGTTCTCGGGATGCTCAAGAAGGACATGGCGAAGTCGCGGGCACGCATCGAAGAGCTGATGGCGGAGCTGCCGGCGGCCACCGAGGATCAGATCGGCTGGAAGCTGGTCGAAGAGCTGTCCATCAGAGCCGCCAAGCTCCTCGAGCCGGCTTTCGAGACGACTCACGGACGCGACGGGCGGCTCTCCATACAGATCGATCCCCGGCTGTATCGGAACACCGAGGCGATGGTCGAGAACGCGGTCGCCTTCGCCGCACTGGCACCCAACATGATCGTGAAGATCCCGGCCACCACCGCGGGCGTTACGGCCATGGAGGAGGCGACCTATCGAGGCGTGAGCATCAACGCGACCGTCTGCTTCTCGCTTCCGCAGTGCATCGCCGTTGCGGAGAGTGTCGAGCGAGGACTTCGCCGTCGTGAGGCGGAGGGCAAGGAGATCGCGTCGATCAGCCCGATGTGCACCATCATGGTCGGCCGTCTCGACGACTGGCTCAAGGTGGTGATGGACAAGCAGGGCATCAGCGTCGATCCCGGGTGCTTGGAGTGGGCGGGGGTCGCCGTGTTCAAGAAGGCGTATCGGATCTTCCGCGAGCGGGGCTACCGGCTCCGGCTCCTTTCGGCGGCTTTTCGCAATCACATGCACTGGAGTGAGTTCATCGGCGCGGATGCCGTGATCTCCCCGCCGTGCCCCTGGCAGAAGCGCTTCAATGCCAGTGATGTCGAGGTCCGCCCACGCATCGACGAGCCGGTGGATCCGCGTCTGATGGACCCGCTGCTCACCCATTTCGGCGACTTTCGCCGCGCCTACGCGGAGGACGGAATCGCGATCGAGGACTTTGACCGGTTCGGCCCGACCGTTCGCACCCTGCGTCAGTTCATGGCCGCCGTCGGCGGGGTGGACGCCCTGGTCCGTGATGTGATGCTTCCCGATCTGGGTTGAGGCCGAGCGTGCAGACCGCCCCGGGAGACCAAGCCCCGAACGTGATCGCCAAGGCGGGAAGGGTGCTTGCTGAGTTGGGCGAGAGATCAGATCTGACCGTCCGAGAGCTCTCCCTGAGCCTCGGAGAGCCCCGCCCCACCGTGCACCGGATTCTCAAGAACCTCGCCGCGCTCGGATACGTCGAGGCGGGTCCCAAGCGCGGGACCTATCGGCTCGGCCTGGAGCTGTTCCGACTCGGGTCCTTGGTCGCCTTGCGGGTCGACGTGCGCGAGGCGGCCGCCGCGGTGATGCAGGACGTCCACCGGGCTCTGGAGGAGACCGTTTACCTCGTGATCCGGCGGGATCGTGAGGCCGTGTGCATCGACCGGATCGAAGGACTGCACATCCGATCCATGTTCCTCACCCTTGGAGGTTCGTTGCCCCTGCATCTCGGGGCAGGGCCGCGCGCGCTGCTCGCCCACCTGCCCCGTGCCTATTGGGACGAGTACCTCACGGCGGCGGAGCTAGCCCCCCTCACCCCAGCGTCCCCGACCACGAGGCCTCAGGTCCTCGAGCTTCTCGAGGAGACCGTGCGGAGAGGCTACGCGGTCAGCGATCAAGATGTCGTCGTCGGCATCGCGTCGGTCGGTGCGCCGATCTTCGACGGTACCGGACAGGTGACGGCCGCGATCTCCATCGGCGGTCTGGCCGCCCTGGTGGTGGGCAATCCACGCGGCAATCTGGTCATCGACCTTGTGACCGATGGCGCTCGCCGAATCTCCGAAGCCATGGGCTATCGTCCATCCTGATCGTGGCTGCGTGACGTCGACGCGGCGCGGATCGCTCTGAGCACTTTAGAGGAGCAGTCACACGTCCGCAGCAGTGGGTGAGAGCCAGGGGATCTCGTCTGCGCCCAACCTTCGCGACATCGGGGGATACCTCACGCGCGATGGCCATCGGGTCCGGACGGGCATCGTCTATCGGTCGAGTGCCCTACACCACCTGGCAGGTGATGATGCCGCAGCGTTTGACCGGCTTGGCATCCGGACCGTGTACGACCTGCGCAGCGATCCTGAGCGGCAGGCGCAAGCGGAGCAGCTGCCCCACGGCACGAAGTACGTCGTCGCCGACGTGATCGGTGGGACTGTCCGCGGGGGCTTCGCCCAACTGACGGAGATGCTGTCCAATCCCGAGCTGGCTTGGGATCTTCTGGGAGACGGCCGGGGCATCTCCATGTGGACCGACCTGTACCGTGACTTCGTCCGGCTCGACTGCGCCCGTGGCGCTTACGGACGGCTGTTCACGGGGATCGCCGGCGAGGTCAACCGGCCGGCCCTCTACCACTGCTCGACGGGAAAGGACCGCACGGGCTGGGCGACGGCTGCCTTGCTCCTGCTTCTCGATGTCCCGTACGAGCTCGTGATGGAGGATTTCCTCCGCAGTGCGCTCTACCTGCGGCCGCTGGTCGAACCCATGGCCGATGCCTTCGCAGCCCGGGGTGGCGACCCTGAGCTCCTGCAGCCGTTCCTGGGAATCGTTCCTGGCTACCTGGATGCCGCTCGCGACGAGGTCTCCCGTTGCTTTGGGACCATCGAGGCCTACTTCACGGTGGGTCTGAACGTCGATGCGACGATGCAGCAGGCCCTGCGCGAGGCGCTCCTGGTCCGCGACTGAGAAGTGAGAGGTCGGAACCATACGGGCGGCCGCCTGAGCCGCCCTTCTGCCTTCGCTGAACTCACGTCAGGCTGAAGGGGGGCGAACCGGGGTGTTCGCGCCTGCCTGGTCATGCTGCCTCGCTCGGTGCATGGCGGGGGGGAACGTCACGGCTTCATCCCTCAGCTCATCGCCATGGCCCGGACCAAGGGCGTCTCCGGATACATCGGCGACGGAGCCAGCCGGTGGCCCGTCGTCCACCTGATGGACGCCGTCCGTCTCTACCGGCCGGCTGTCGAGCAGGCTCTCGCCAGTGCGGTGCTCAACGCTGTCGGTGACGAAGCCGTGCCCGTCCAACCTCAGCCATTACGCCGAAGCCAATGAAAGAAGGGCCAAGCGGGCGTGTCCAACAGATGGACCGCGAGGCGTGAGTTACGAGGAGGTGCCGGCAAACAGCGGCACGCAGGGATCGGCGACCGACTCTCGAACTGCGTGTCTAGCAGCCCAATTTTACCCTGGTGGAGGCCCGCAAACAAGGGGCGCAAGGCCCCGTCAAGTGGGCGACAACCCTCACTGGCGGAGAGAGGGCGCGAAAGGTATTGAATGGATGAGATCAAGGGGATGATGACCAGAACACCTTGCCTCGACAGACATTTTCGCGCTCGGACATCCCCAGGCGACGGGTAGCTTTGCAGATTTCCGCGGACACCGGCCGACGGCCGAGTCGTGATCGCCAGCAAAGGAGAAGCCACTGATGCCAAAGACAGTCGTGCTCGTGGGTGCCCTCGACACGAAGGGCAAGGATTTCGAATACGTGAAGGACCTGATCGAGAAGCGAGGGCTGAAGACCTTGGTCGTCGACTTCGGGACCATGGGCGCTCCCGCCTTCGCCCCCGACGTGCCCCGTGCCGACGTGGCCGCGGCCGGCGGCGGCGACCTCGCGCGGCTCAGCACGGGCGAGCACAAGGACGAGGCGATGCAGGCCATGGCCCAGGGGCTGGCCGTCATCGTCCGGGGCCTGCATGAGGACGGCAAGCTCGACGGGATCATCGGCATGGGCGGGACCGGCGGCACGTCGATCGCCACCACCGCGATGCGGACCCTCCCCGTCGGCGTGCCCAAGCTCATGGTCTCGACGGTGGGCGGAGGCGACGTCAGTCCGTTCGCGGGATCGAAGGACATCACCTTCATGCCGTCGGTCGTCGATGTGGCCGGGTTCAACCGCATCAGCCGGCGGATCTACAGCAACGCGGCGGGCGCGATCGCGGGCATGGTTGAGGCTGAGCTTCCGGCTGCGACCGAGGAGAAGCCACTCATCGCGGCTTCCATGTTCGGCAACACCACGGTCGCGGTCGATCACGCCCGTGAGATCCTGGAAGGCAAGGGCTATGAGGTCCTGGTCTTCCACGCGACCGGCTCCGGGGGCCGGACCATGGAGGCGCTGATCACCGACGGATACATCACGGCGCTGCTCGACATGACCACCACCGAGCTCGCTGACGAGGTGTGCGGTGGCATTCTCAGCGCCGGGCCCGAACGGTGCATGGCCGCATGCAAGGCGGGGATTCCGGTCGTCCTGGTCCCGGGCTGCGTGGACATGGCCAACTTCGGCCGCATCGCCACGCTTCCCGAGAAGTACCGCAGTCGCCTCATCTACCAGTGGAACCCAGACACCACGCTGCTGCGCACCAATGTCGAGGAGAACCGGCGCATGGGCGAGATGCTGGCCGCCGCGGCCAACGCGGCAACCGGGCCTGTCAAGTTCCTGTTCCCGCTGGGCGGCGTTTCCATGCTCGACTCCGAGGGGCACGAGTTCTGGGATCCCGAAGCCGATCAGGCCTGCTTCGACACCATCGAGGCCAACCTGCGGTCGGGCATCCCGGTGATCAAGATGACCGAGAACATCAACGACCCGGCGTTCTCCGAGCGCGCCGTCGAAACGCTGCTCGGCATGCTGCGGTAGTCGCCGCAGGCAGAGTTGATCCAACCCGTGAGCGAGCTTACGGGGACAAGGAGGTAAGGACAATGGCATTCACACGAGAAGAGATCCTGGGGCGCCTGCGTGCGCAGGGTGCGGCGGGCAAGCCCATTGTCGGCTGCGGTGCGGGCACAGGAATCTCGGCCAAGATGGCCGAGGCGGGCGGTGCCGACCTGATCATCATCTACAACTCGGGACGCTACCGGATGGCGGGGCGCGGTTCGCTGGCCGGCCTGATGGCCTACGGCGACGCCAACGCGATCGTGGTGGAGATGGGTTCGGAGGTGCTGCCGGTCGCGACCAAGACGCCCGTGCTTGCGGGCATCAACGGCACCGACCCGTTCCGCCTGATGCCCGTCTTCCTCAAGCACCTGAAGGAGATTGGCTTCTCGGGTGTGCAGAACTTCCCCACCGTGGGGTTGATCGACGGCGGGTTCCGCGCCAACCTCGAAGCCACCGGCATGGGCTACGACAAAGAGGTCGAGGCCATCCATGTGGCCCATGAGATCGATCTCTTCACCTCGCCGTATGTCTTCGATGCGGACCAGGCCAAGGCGATGGCCAAGGCAGGCGCTGACATTCTGGTTGCCCATGTGGGCCTGACCACGGCTGGGTCGATCGGAGCCGGCGTCGCCCTCACCCTTGACGAGGCCATCGAGCGGGTCATGACGATTGCCGAGGCGGGGCGCAGCGTGCGCAAGGACATGCTGGTGATCTGCCACGGAGGCCCCTTCGACGAGCCCGAGAACGTTGGTGTGGCTCTTGCCAAGATGCCTGGGATCGCGGGCTTCTTCGGTGCCTCCAGCATCGAGCGGCTCCCCACGGAGCGGGCGATCAAGGGGCAGGTCCTGGAATTCAAGCGGCTCAAGGTGGCGGCACCAGCGCACACAAAGTGATGCAGGGTGCGTAGCTGGAACTGATTGATGAGGGCGGCAGGTGTCGGGTTCGCCGGCGCCTGTCGCGCCTCCTTTCGTGAGAGACAATGCAGGTCAGGCATGTGGCGCTGCTCCTCCCATCCCTGGGCAAGGGTGCGGCGCCGTGCGAACCATGAACATCGATGTCGCCTTCGTGCCGGCTGAGGCACGGCGCTGGCCGCCCATCGTCTGCGTCGTGATCGACGAGTTGCGGGCCAGCTCAACGATCACCACGCTGCTCGACCTCGGCTGCACCGACATCTCGCTGACGGCGAGCCTGCGGGAGGCGCGCCTCCTGGGAAAAGCGCACGGGAGCCTGCTTGCCGGTGAGCGTGACGGCCGCGTACCGCGGGGCTTCGACACCAACAACTCACCGGCCGAGCTGGCCAGGACGGCGGTGCAGGGACGGAGCGTGGTGCTCTGCACCACCAATGGCACGGGGGTGATCAGCCGGCTGCGGCGGATGACGCCGCTGCTGGTGGGGTGTCTCCTCAACGCTCGTGCCTGCGCCGAGGAGACGCTGCGGCAAGCCCTCTCGCTTGGCACCGACGTGGGCATCGTGTGCGCTGGGGAGCACGGCCGCTTCACCCTGGAGGATGCGCTGACTGCAGGCGTGCTCCTGGACCGGCTTCTCGAGCTGTCCGCGGCCCAGCGAGTGCCCTGCCGGTTGAGTGACTCGGCGGAGGTCGCCATTCGACTGCGGTGGACCTACCCCGACCTGGTGGCGGCTTTCCGCGGGTCGTCCGTCGGTCAGCTGCTGCGGGACATCGATGCCGAGGAGGACGTTGAGGTGTGCTGCCAGGTCGACAGCAGCCGCACCGTTCCTGTCGTCCACGTCGGTTCGCGGCTCCAGGTCAGGCGGGTCGCTCCGCTTCCGTGATGGCTAGCGCAGGCGGGCTGAAATAGCTTTCGGTATGGCCTTGGCGAGAATCTCGTCCCTCGCCCTCGTCGGCGCGACCTCACCTCGGGACGCCTGACAGCGCCGCGGCGATCAGGCTGGATACCCGTGGCCTCCAGGCGTTATTGGCCCTCCATCATCCTGGTCAGCCCATCTATGACCAGGTCAAGGCCGAATTCGAACTCGTCGTCGTGGCCCGGTTGACCGTGCTGTTCGATGTGCAGGGCCAGGTCGGGGTACTGGTCGCTCGGGAGTTCCTCGACGAAGTTGGCCGCCACGCTGACGTCCCCCTCCGATGCGAACTGGTGGCCTATCTGCCAGAGCGTGAAGCCCAGGACGTGGCTGTCCAGCACGTGGTAAGCGCGATAGGTCAGATCGGGCGTTAACCCGGCCCGGCGGAGGCTGGCCAAGAGGGCGTCCATATAACGCGTGCGCGCCGCTCGGGCGGCGCGCCCGATGGGCACCATCATCATCAGGCTGCACGCCCAGGGGTGGCGCAGGAGAGCCTCGTGAGCCGATATGGCAGACCGTCGGACGGCTTGGCCCCAGGGCTCGGTCGCCGCCGGCAGTTCGATCTCGGTCATGACGAGGCCGACCATTCCGTCAAGGATGTCGTCCTTATTCGCCACGTGCCTGTAGAGGGACATGGCTTCGACCCCGAGGATGTGGCCGAGCTTGCGCATGCTCAGCGACTCGATCCCGGCATCGTCCGCCAGAGAGACAGCGGCGCGCAGGACCCGCGTTCGGTTCAACGGTTCCCGAACCTCGCCGGTTGCGTTCACCCGAGTTGTCGCGGTCGCCTCCTTGACAGGCTTACAGTGTATGGCTTATGGTTTACGGCGTAAGCTTAGTTCATTGTTCCAAGGAGAGTCAATGAAGGCCATCGTAAGTAGCAAGTACGGGCCACCAGAGGTCCTGCGGCTGCAGGAGGTCGACATGCCGGTGATGAGCGCCGACGGCGTCCTCGTGCGGGTCCTCGCCGCGTCTGTCAACCCCCTGGACTGGCTGTCCATGAGAGGGGAGCCCCTCCTCATGCGCCCGATGACGGGGTTCCCCCGACCCAAGAGGACCGTTCCCGGCGTGGACGTAGCCGGCGTGGTGGAGCGGGTCGGGGCCAACGTGACCGGCATGCAGCCCGGCGACGAGGTGTTCGGATGGTGCTGGGGGACGTTCGCCGAGTACGTCTGCGGCGGCGAGAAGGATTTGGTGCCCAAGCCGGAGGGCCTCAGCTTCACTGAAGCAGCCGCGGTCCCTCTTGCCGGCCAGACGGCCCTTCAGGCGCTGCGCGACCACGGGAAGCTGCAGCCAGGCCAGCGCGTGCTGGTGAACGGTGCTGCCGGAGGCGTGGGCACCTTCGCGGTGCAGGTGGCCAAGGCGCTGGGCGCTCACGTGGTCGGCGTGTGCAGCACGAGGAACGTGGAGATGGTCCGGTCGATAGGCGCCGACGAGGTTGTCGACTACACGGCGGAGGACTTCACGCACAAGAAGGAGGGATACGACCTGGTCTTGGACACGGTCGGGAACCGTTCCCTCTCCCGCATGAGGCGCGCCCTGGCACCGCATGGCACCCTCTTGGTTGTCGGGGCGGGAGGGGGCCGGCTGCTAGGGCCAGTGAGCCAGATGCTTCGGGCGACAACTGCTCTCCCCCTTTGTCGGCCAGAGCCTGGTCCCGTTCATGGCCAGGCAGAGCAGGGAAGACCTCCTCACCCTCCGGCAGATGATCGAAGAGGGCAAGGTCAAGCCTGTCGTCGAGCGGACGTACTCACTTGCCGAAGCGGCAGAGGCCGTCCGCCACGTCGGGGCACATCATGCACGCGGCAAGGTTGTACTCAGCCTCTGATGGAGCTCCGCACCTTCAAGGTGTTCGTTCCGGCGAAGGCACCCGGGCTGCCCGCTCCTGCACGAGCTCCTCACCTTCGAGATTCTGGCCAGGGCCACACGGAAAGGTGTTTCAGCCGGGCTGCACTAGCCGGCGCTCAGGGCAGTTCCCGGCTCCTCGGCGGTGGCGAATACCGGGGCTCCGGGGGCAGCGAACCACATCAGCTCGCCGATGGTCGCCGACCGGTCGGACCGGCAGCGAAAGCGGCCTCGCCAGCGCCCCTCCGCCTCGAGCTCGAGCTCCATCCTCGCTCCCTGGGGGACCACCTGGACCACTCGTGCCGAGATCTCCCCGCCAGCCTCGGCGCCGACCGGATACACCCGGTCGGGGTGCAGGGCCATGGTCTGGGAGCCGGAGCTGAGCCAGCCCCGGTAGCCGACCAGCTCGGCCACCTCGCGGGTGGCGGGACGGAGCACGAGCTCGTGGGGGTCGCCCACCTGGAGGATCTGGCCGCGATGGAGAACGGCCAGGCGGTGGGCGAAGGCCTGGGCCTCCTCCAGCTGGTGGGTGACCAGGATGGCGGCGGTGGCGGAATCCTCCAGCTCGCGGCGCAGCAGGTCGAGCAGCTCCAGGCTGAGGGGACGGTCCAGGGAGTTGAAGGGCTCGTCCAAGCAGAGCAGATCCACCTTGGTCTGGAGTGCCCGCGCCAAGGACACGCGCTGGGCCTCGCCGCCCGAGAGACCCCGGGGCCGGGCTCCCAGGAGAGCTCCCAGCCCCAGCCTCTCGCCGGCAACCCGGGCTGCGGCCGGGGTGACGCCCGGCGCGTAACCGATGTTCTGCAGCACGGTGAGGTGCGGGAAGAGCCCCGGGTTCTGACGGAGCAGCCCGACGCCCCGCCGCCCGGGGCGCAGGTCGGCGGCGGGGAAGCCGGCCGAGCTGAGCCGTCGCTCCCCGAGCCGGATCTCCCCTCGGGTCAGCCGGAGCAGTCCCGCAAGCGCCTCCACCGTAGTCGTCTTGCCCGCTCCAGAGCGGCCCAGCAGGGCCACCCGCTCTCCGGCCGGCACGTGCAGATCGACGCGGACACTGAACTCCCGCCTGGCTACCTCAAAGTCGGCGACGAGCATGGGCACTCCAGAGATAGGCACCGACGGGCAGGGGCAGGGCCACCACCAGGAGCACCAGCGCGTAGGGCAGCGCTGATCTGAGCCCGGTCTCCTGTAGCGTGACCCAGATCTGCATGGGGAGGCCGAACGGGTGGTAGGCGATGATGAGGACCGCGCCGAAGGCGCCCATGGCTCGGGCCCAGGTCACCGCCAGCGCGTTGGCCAGCCCGGGGGCGGCCAGCGGCGCGGTCACCCGCCTCCAGGTGCGCCAGCGGCCGTCCCCGAGGAGTGCCGCGGCCTGCTCCAGCGCCGGATCGACGGTGGCGAAGGCGGCCATGGCGCCCAGCACGTAGAAGGGCACGGATTCGTAGATCTCCGCCACGACCAGGGCGAAGAAGGTGTCCGAGGCGGTCAGGTTGAGGTGACTGAGGGCGGCCCCGATGGGGGTGGCCGGCCCGACCATGAAGATCAACAGCAGGCCGATCACGAGCGGCGGGGTGAGCAGTGGGAGGAGTACTCCGGCCTCCCAGATCCGGGGAAAGGGCAGCCGGCCCCGGGCCATCAGGTAGGCGAGCGGGGTGCCCAGCAGCAGGATCACCGCCAGAGCCACCAGCGAGGCCGTCACCGAGGTGAGCAGCGGTTGGAATGCGCCCGGCTGGCTCAGGGCGCTCACCACGGAAGCCGGGGTGAGGTGGGCCAGCAGGGTGATCAACGGCCCCAGCAGAGCCACCCAGACGATCAGCGCTCCGACCACTGCGGCGCCGGTGCTCACCCTCACACCGGCACCGTGCATCGTCATCGAAGCTGGCGGGTTGTTCAACTGCTTGTGGCGAGACTCCGTATCCCCTGAGGAGCGGCCGATGCCTGACCCAGCAGGGTGGGCGTCAGCAGCGTGTAACCCTCTTTCTTGAGGATGGCGCGGGCGCCGGGGCTGAGCAGGAATTCCACGAAGGCCGTCGCGGCCGGAGTGGCCGGGTTGCTGGCGGTGCTCAGCACCGAGGCCTCGAGATCGAGCAGCGAGCCGGTCACCACCTTCCCGGTGGAGAGCGTCATGGAGGCCGATTCATAGATCGAGGCGTCGCCGGGATCACCGAAGTTGATCTGGTTCGGCAGTGCGACGTAGGGAAGGCCGAGCTGCACCGCCTGGGGGAGATAGGCGCTGGCGGCGTCCAGCTCTCCCGCCTGCAGGATGGGCTCGAGCGCCGTCTCCGAGAAGATCTGCGAGCTGTCGTTGCTCTCCCCCAGGACGGCGCTCGCAGTGGCCGCGCTGACGCCGAGGTACTTCTCGGCCAGACCGACCATCTCGACGAAGCCCTGGCCCTGAGAGTCCGTCGCCGGGTCGGTGCGGCCGAGCTTGAAGCCGGGGGTCGCCATCAGGGTGAAGAGGTCGGTGATGGGCAGCTTGCCATCGGAGATCTTCTTCAGCTCGGACGCGTAGGGACCCTGAGGGTAGTAGGCGACCACCAGCGGGCTGGCGGCGAACTGCACCGCCCAGGTGGTGAACGCCGGTTCGACCAGGGCCATGGGGGCCGCGCCGATCGGTACGAACACGTTGGGGGTGAGCTCGCCCGCCGCGATCTCCTGGGCGAGCCCGATGCTGCCGGCCGATTGGTTCTGGTACTCGTCGCCGGTCTGCGCGATGAAGGGCGGTCCCATGTACTTGTCCATCAACAGCTGGAGCGATCCGGCGCTCGCCACGTTGGCAAGGGTGGGAGTCCCGTTGGTGGGTGACGCCGCGGGGCTGGATGAGACGGCGCTGCTGGTCCCGCAGCCCACCGCGACCAGGACCATCATCGCGGTGACGGCGACAGCAATTATCGACCGAGAGACACGCACGACCTACACCTCCGCTCGGCCATGATCGACGGCCGGGAAATCACTTCTCGTGCATAAGCCTAGCATAGGCTACGGGTTCCTCTCCCCCAGGAAGAGCTGTGTCTTTGCCTATGCGCGGGTCCACATAGCGGACAAGGACGTGGAGGGCTCGCCGCGCCGATCCACAGGACGGACGGGGACATCGAGGAAGCGCGCGGGCGCGCCTCCAGAATCGAGATCCCCTGTCCTTCCGTGAACGCGTGGGCCGCCCGGAATGGCGGATTCACGTCGCCTATGCCGAAGCGCCGTCAGCTCTTCTCGATCATCATCGAGGTCGCTTTCACCAGGGCCACAACCTCGTCCCCCTCGCGAAGCCCGAGGTCCTCGACGGAGTCACGGGTTATCGCCGCAGTGAGCAGGAAGGGACCGGCTTCGATCTCCACCAGCGCCATCACCCCGTCGACCTCGATCGAGAGCACGCGGCCCAGCATGCGGTTGCGAGCGGAGAGATGCGCTCCCGTCCGGTGGCGTTCCGGAACTGCCCTGAGGCGCTGAATCTCCGCCGCGGACACCAGGCGCCGATTCTCCGCGTCGCGATGGGTGCGCAACTTCCCGGCGCGATCCCAGCGACGCAGAGTGTCCACGCTGACCCCGATCGCCCGCGCCGCCTCGCCCAGAGTGAGATCCTTCTCCCCGGTCACGGGCGCAGTCATAGCACACGCCATAGGACCGTGGGTGGTGGAACCGGTGTCCCGAGCGGGGATCTGACGGCGCTCCGGGACGGCTCGGCTATGATCGATTCTCGGAGTTGAGCCGCTACCTGGGGTGAGCCCACGATGAGGACTGCGACCGCGGCTCGTCGCGCCCTGACCGGCGGAGACGGCGCGTTGCCGCGGGACGGTGAAGGTCGTCCTGCACCTCTCCACGATTCTCTGGATCGCCCGCTGCGCGACCTGCGCATCTCGGTCACCGATCGCTGCAACTTCCGCTGCCCCTACTGCATGCCCCGGGACCACTATGGTCCGGGCCACCGATTCCTTCCCGCCGGTGAGCAGCTCAGCGCCGGCGAGATCGTTCGGCTGGCCGGCATCTTCGTCTCCCTGGGTGTGACCAAGATCCGCCTCACCGGGGGAGAGCCGCTGCTCCGTCCCGACCTCGTCGAGATCGTGCGCCGGCTGCACGGGCTCGGCATCCCGGACTTGGCCCTGACCACCAACGGAGCCTTGCTCCGTCGCCTGGCCGGTCCCCTTGCAAGCGCTGGGCTTCGCCGCCTCACCGTCAGCCTCGACTCCCTCGACCCGAAGATCTTCGCCGCGATGAGCGATTCACGGATTGATCTGGCCGAGGTGCTGGCGGGGATCTCCGCCGCCCAGGAGGCCGGCCTCCATCCCATCAAGCTCAACTGCATGGTCCGGCGAGGAGTGAACGAGGGCAGCATCCTCGACCTGGTTGATTTCGCCCGCTCCGCCGGGCTGACCCTCCGGTTCATCGAGTACATGGACGTGGGGTCGTCGAACGGCTGGCGGCGCGAGGAAGTGGTCACGGCTCAGGAGATCCTGGACGTGGTGAGCCGCAGGCACCCGCTGCTGGAGGAGGCTCGCCAGCCGAGTGCCGTCGCCCGGGGTTACCGGTTTGCCGACGGACCCGGGGAGGTGGGTGTCATCGCCTCGGTGAGCCGGCCTTTCTGCGGCGACTGCACCCGAGCCCGGCTCGGCTCGGACGGGCACCTTTACACCTGCCTCTTCGCGGTCTCCGGGCTGGATCTTCGTGGGGCGCTCCGGGGCGGCGCCGGCGACGGTGAGCTGCGTCAGCTGGTGAGCTCCTGCTGGCAACGGCGCGCTGACCGCTACTCCGAAGTGAGAGCGTCCCTCACCCCGTCGTTACGACGGATCGAGATGTCCTACATCGGGGGGTGACGTCCCGCCGTGAGCGGTGTCGCCGGCGAGCAGCCTCAGAGCGTGGGGCAGCGCCTTCCAGACTGTCCTGAGCCCTTGGTCGACGGCTGCGGGGCTGCCCGGGAGCGCGACCACGAGCCGGCCCTGGCTGACCCCCACCACCTGTCGGGACAGCATGGCGTGGGGTGTGTTGCGAAGACCCTCCCGGCGCATCGCTTCGGCCATGCCCGGGACCTCGTAGTCGAGAAGGGGTGAGATCGCCTGTGGCGTCACGTCGCGGGGCCCGAGGCCGGTGCCGCCGCTGAGCACGACCAGGTGCGCCCGCGCCAAGACGGCCCCCAGCGCTGCCCGGATGGCCTCGACCTCGTCCGGCACCAGCCGGCGGTCGGTGATGTCGGCAGGCAGTTCCGCGAGCCGGGCGACGATCAGGTCACCGCTCGGATCGTGCGTGGTCTCGCCCCGTCCCCGGCTGTCGCTCACGGTGATGACCGCGGCTCGCCAGCTCATCATGGGCGGTGGAGGCTGCCACTGCGGCCACCGTTCTTGCTGAGCAGTCGCACCGACTCGACGGTCATCCAAGGATCCGCGGACTTCAGCATGTCGATGACGGTGAGGCCGGCCACCGTGGCGGCGGTCAGAGCCTCCATCTCCACACCGGTCGATCCAGCGCAGCGAGCAGAGCTCACGATATGGACCCCGGGTGGGGACTCCTCCACGGTGATCTGCACATCCAGGTGGGTCAGGGGAAGCGGATGGCAGAGGGGAATCAGTTCGGGGGTGTGCTTGGCGCCCATGATCCCGGCGAGGCGGGCGGCGGCGAGCACGTCGCCCTTCGGTGAGCCGTGGCGCAGGACGGCCAGCGTGGCCGGGTCGCTGAAGCGCACCACCGCCTCGGCCAGGGCGGCGCGGAGCGTGGGCGGCCGGTCACTGACGTCCACCATGAGGAAGGCGCCGGATGGGTCCAGGTGGGAGAGGAGGGGGGGAGCAGGCGCAGGCATGGGGTCGTGACCGAGAGGGGCCGTATCCGCCGCCCCCTCCCCGCGGGGATCGCCGGATCCGGCAAGAAGAGCGAGCCCGCCCTGCGACGGTGCGCCATTGAGGTCGCCGGCGCCCACCCAGCGTGTCCCATCCGGGTGATGCTCGCGCTTCCACATCGGCAGATCGCGCTTGAGAGCTTCCACCGCCTCCGAACAGGCCAGCAGGGCGGCCCGCCGATGCGGCGCCGCCGCGACCACGGCCACGCTGACCTCACCCACCAGCAGCGAACCGACACGGTGGACCAGGGCCATGCCACTCAGGCCATGCCGCTCCGCCACATCCGCGGCGATGCGGCGCAGCTCTCGGTCCGCCATCGGCTGGTAGGTCTCGTAGTCGAGCCCCCGCACCGGGCGGCCCTCACTCGTGTTGCGCACCGCACCGACGAAGGCCGCGATCGCGCCGGCGCCGTCGCCTCGCACCTCCGCCACGAGACGGCTGACGTCGATGGGGTCGGGCACCAGCGCCACGCGCAGTCGGGGCCCCGCCTCCTCGTCCACGGACCCGCCGGCAACGGGAGGCATGAACGCCACCTCGTCGCCGGGCTCGACCGGCGTCTGCCAGTCGCAGTACGCAAAGTTGCGGGCCGGCCTGACCCGCCCCTGCGGATCCCGAAAGTCCGGATGGTCGTGGGTCACCAGCGACCAGAGGTCGAGGACCGTCGTGACCTTTTCCCGGACCACGATCTCCCTCCCGAGGCGCTCTCGCAGGGCACCGAAGCAGAGGACGCGCACCGCATCCGGCGGGCTCCCGCTCATCGGATCACCCGAGTTCCAGACCGGTGAGCAGGGTCCCGGCTGGAGCCCGCGACATCCCGACGGGCACGATGAGCAGGGCCTCGGCGTCGGTGAGCGAGCGCAGCATGGATGACCTCTGGCCACCACTCAGGGTGGCGATCGGAATGCCGTCGCCGGCGTCGGTGAGGCGCACGCGCAGGTACGTCTCCAGGTCCGCGGGGGTGTCCAGGTCCTCCCCGGCTCGCAGCGCGACGTGGCGGCGATGGACCTGGGAGGCCCCCTGGAGCGCGAGCAGCGCGGGCCTCCCGAAAAGTTCAAAGGTCACCGCGGCGCTGACCGGGTTCCCCGGCAGCCCGAGCATGGGCGTGTCGCCGATCCGGCCGATGAGGAGCGGCTTGCCGGGACGCATGGCGATGCGCCATGCCTCGATCGATCCCAGTTCACCGACCACCTGCCTCACGTAGTCGTACCGGCCAACGCTGACACCCCCGCTGGTGATGATCAGATCACACCCGCTGGCACCATCCAGCCGCTCGCGCAGAAGGTCGGGAGAGTCCCCGACAATGCCGAGGGCGATCACCTCGCCACCCGCTTCTGAGACGGCGGCGGCCAGCATCGCCGCATTGCTGTCCGTGACCTGGTGGGGCGCCGGCATCGCTCCCACGGGCACCAGCTCATCGCCTCCCGACAGGACCGCGACCCGAGGACGGCGCCAGACCCAGACGGAGGAGCCTCCCACGGCAGCGCAGGCCGCGATGTCCACCGGACGCAGCCGGCGACCCGGGGGGAGCATGACCTTCCCCGATTCGAGGTCTTCCCCTGCATGCCGCACATGTTGTCCTGGTCGTGGCGCGACGAGAAGGAGAACGCTGCCCGGCCCATCCGGACGGGTGTCCTCGATCGGCACGACAGCGTCGGCGCCGAGGGGCACCGCCGCCCCGGTGGCGATGGCGGCCACGGTGCCGCGAGCGAGCGTTCCGATGGCCGCCCCCGCCCGGGCGTCACCGGCCACGGGGAGCCGCGCCAGGGTCGCGGGCGAGGCGGTGGCGCACTCATCCGCGCGGACCGCAAAGCCGTCCATCTCCGAGTTGTCACAGCCGGGGAGCGCCCATCCGGCGATCACCGGACGTGACAGGACCCGACCCCGCGCCCGGTCGAGGGGCACGAGCTCCTCAGCCGTGGTGCGTGATGCAACCAGGCCGAGCAGTCGCTCCTGGGCCAGGGTCACCGGCATCAGCTGACCCACAGGGTTCCCCGGCATGTGCTCGGCCGGCCAGCCTGACGTTCTCTCGGTTTCGGCCCCATGCTTATCGGCTTCATGGTAGAGCTCCCACCGCCCGCGGTGGCTCTCCGACCTCCGTCGACGCCGCGGCACGTCTCCCCGCGGATAGGATCGTCGTGGTGCTCGCCTACCACACCTTCACCATCTTGGCGACGTGACCGAATCCGCGAGCCGGACGGTCCGCATCGCCGTCGCCCAGTACGAGCCGCACATCGGCGACCTGAACGGGAACCGCGCCGCCGCGGTCGCTCAGGTCGAGGCCGCGGCGGCGCAGGGCGCCCAGCTGGTCGTCCTCCCGGAGCTGGCGTCCTCGGGCTATGTCTTCTCCGGGGAGGAGGAGGCCGGCCGCCTAGCCGAGGACGCGGACAGCGGGGAGAGCGTGGCGGTGCTGGTCGGCGCCTGCCGCCGCCTCGGCGTGTACGTGGTCGGGGGCCTGGCCGAGATCGGGAATGGCTGCCGTCACAACAGCGCCGTCGTCCTCGGTCCCGAGGGCCGGCTGGCGACCTATCGCAAGGTCCACCTCTTCTATGACGAGCAGTCGTGGTTCCAGCCGGGGAGTGGGCTGGTGGTCGTCGACCTTCCCTTCGCCCGGGTGGGGCTCGCCATCTGCTACGACCTCTGGTTCCCCGAGGTCGCCCGCACCCTCGCCCTCCGCGGCGCCGAGCTGATCGCCGTTCCGACCAACTGGGTCGCATCCTTCCGGCGCCGCCTCCACGACGAGCACGGGTACTGCCAGGGGGACATCATGGCCATGGCCGCCGCTGCCGCCAACGGCACCGCGGTCGCCTGCGCCGATCGGGTGGGGGAGGAGCGGGGCGTCAGGTTCCTCGGTGCCTCGATCATCGTGGGGCCCGACGGCTGGCCCCTCGCCGGGCCGGCCAGCCCCGATCGTGACCAGCTGCTCATCGCCGACGTCGACCTGACCGCGGTCGAGAGGGCCCGGTGGCGCACACCGCGCAACCACCTCCTCCGCGACCGCCGGCCCGCCCTCTATGCGAGCGAGCCCCCGCCCGAGGTGTCGGGCCGCCCCTCCACCGTGGCCGGCGACCCCATCGCTAGTTAGCTCACTCCCCGACGATCTGCACCCGGACAGTCCGCTCGCGGGTGCGCGAATGGTCGAAATCCGCGAAGTAGATGCGGCCGAACTCACCGAGGGTCAGCGCGCCGTCCACCACCGGCACCGACTG
>Ga0182027_10001053_pt1 | contig 46499 bp, 86 predicted proteins | sample 712E1DmetaG_FD_121300 | JGI IMG/M metagenome (GOLD analysis project Ga0182027, IMG submission 121300) | Permafrost microbial communities from Stordalen Mire, Sweden - 712E1D metaG (Illumina Assembly) | ecosystem: Environmental > Terrestrial > Soil > Wetlands > Permafrost | place: Sweden...
CCTTGACGAAGGTGGGGTTTTACACGACATCAACGACTTGGGCGATTGACAACCTAGCCGTGTCTCCGATTGCAGAATTGCCAGTTGTTCCGGCTTACCCGTCGAGCGTGACAGCGACCAATGCAACTAGCCCACTCGTCACTCCTAGTTATGATGGGAACGGGCAGTGTATGCACCCATCCGTCGTTTACGTTGCGGTGGGATGGGGTTGGAACGCCAGCAAATACTGGATGGCCTGTACGATGTTCACTGGAGGATCTTCAGCGCTAGAAAACCCGCAAATCTTCGCGAGTGCAGACGGTACAACGTGGGTAGTTCCGACGGGGTTTACGAATCCGCTGGCCCCCAAGCCAGCTTGGACTCTTGGTTATAACTCAGACACAGAGTTGAGGCTAGGTCCAGACAATGTATTATATGCTTTTTACCGAGAAATAGGGACCGGAAACGTCGAAATCATCCGCTACAAAACGACATCGGACGGCGTGACGTGGAGTGGAGCAAAAACCCTTTTGAGCGGATTGCAGCTTACATCCCCCACCATATTATGGGATGGGCAATGGCGCATGTGGAGCGTTGACTTAACCATCACTGGTGGGAATGCCATTGTTTACCGAACAGCGTCAACGCTCTCAGGTCTGGCAACCGCACAGCCCATTTGGTGCAGTTTTGATAAATTGATTGTTGGCGCAGTGCCCAACCTTTGGCATTTATACGTTACTCGGGACGGAAACAAGTATGTTTCTATACCAATGACGATTGGCACAGGTAATAACTACGCCCTTAATTATGCGGTATCTTACGACGGTATCTATTGGGCAACCAGCGCCACTCCGTTCTTGCAGAAAACGTCGGCGGGGCACTGGGATGATACGGAGTTGTACCGATCCTCCATCCTGCCCATTGCTGGTGGGAATTACGACCTGTTCTACTCAGCCGAGAATTCATCGAGCGTCTGGCATATCGGGCGCACGACGATCAACGTCGCGCCATAGGCAACGTTTATGTCCTCGAAGATACCAATGCGCACTCTCATCATTCTCGCCTTCCTCGCACTCCCGGCGCTAATCCACTTGAATTAAATTAATAGGATAAATAAATGGGAAGTCTTAGTAGAAAATCCTGGAGTTCTGGATGGGAACCAAATGCTGACCCAATTGGAGGATCTCCTAATGCCCTTTTGCGCATGGATAATTTAACTCTGGAGCAAACTGGTTCTGTGAGTTTGATGCGTGGATCTGCAAAGATAAGTGACTCAGGATTCTTCGAAACTATTAATAGATTGTATTCTAGAGTAACGGATGGCGCGAATTTGGGAGTCAGTGGATTTCCTACTTCAGCTAAACTGCGCTATGTGAGTTGTGCTGGAAGTGTTTTTAGGAATTACTCTCCAGGGACTAAATCTCTTACTACTTTTGATTTAACTTTATTCACAGGTGGTGATACAAGTTGGGCTGCATTTGGAACAATGTATGGTCAGAATATAGTATGTAGTGGTACGAAGAAATTTAAAGACGATGGCGCGAATCAGCGAGTATTGACGATTCCAGCAAATGCTGCCCCTACTGTAAGTGTTGGCGCGGCTCAAATTATAGACGCAGCTGCTACAACTTGGAATACTTGGGTTGCAATTAGTGGTGGAGTTGTTAATACTTCTACTCATGTAGGGCTCGCGCCAGACGCTACTGATCCTTCTTCTGGAGGAAGACAAGGTGAAATTCAGTGGCCTGCAAATGCTACAGTAGCTACAATAGACACTACAAACTTTGGTGGAGTTACTCATTCTGACGATGATGGGGATATCTTCAATTTAGTAGTGAGTGGAAGCGCCATTTCATATTGCACTTCTATTACAGTTAGATTTCTCCTAATTACTCCCCCCTCCTCCAGTCCTTCCTTAGTTACAGATTACTATGAGACATTCTTTGGATTAGAACTTGGCACGTTACCAAATACAGATGCTACTACAAGTACATTAACTTGTTTCCGTAGAGACTTCACACGTGCTGGAACTAATCCCTCTTTAGATTGGAGTACAGTTAAGGGAATTCAGGTTATACTTGAAGCAGGTCATAAGGGTAGCGGAATTTCAATATATAACATGGATTTTTGTCGCGCCCTTACTGGGAAGTATCAATACTATCAGGTGGATGTACGACGCGACCCAAATTACTTAGAAATAGGTTTGCCATCCCCAGTTAGTGCTGAATATACTCTTAGTCAAGCAATGGCAACTGTTACAGCACATGCTCCAGATGCTCAAGCTACCGAAGTTTGGATATTTAGAATTAATCAATATGGTCCCACTGCAACTACTACTCCATTTAGAGTTATGGTACTTACAAGTGCATTTACTACCCCATTCTTAGATACTTTATCAGATTCACTTGTAACTCAGGATGCGATTTCGGATCCTACAGCGGTAATGCGCCAGTATGCAGTTGCAGTTCCAGATAACATACAACACATTGTCGCTCCTATATCAGATCGGTGTCTTTACTTTGATAAAGATACAATGTATGTAAGTTATCAACTTGACTTTGGATCAATTGATTCGCGCCACGAGTTCACAATTTGCGCCAATGCTTCTGAGAAGATACTCTGGGTACGAATGGTTATTGACGGCTATGTTCTAGTCGGAACTACTAAAGATATCTATCGTATAATTAGTACCTATGAAGAAGACTCCAATGGTTTAATCACAATTGATATTCGAGGAATGGGTTTAACTCAACCTCCAATTTCAAGTGCTTATACTATGTGGGGAACTTTCTTGGTTTACTTAAGTTCTGAGGGATGGAAATATCTGGCAGGAAGTGTCACAGATACTTTTAGTGGCCAACTGAGTTTACTCTACAGGGGATTCTCACGCCAAGGATTGAATGGAATTAATGCTCCGCAAGGTAACTCACCTTCATTCTATTGCGCGTCAGCATCAAATAGAATATATTGTACAGTGGTAGATAGTGCTGGAAATGGACTTATTCATTGCTATGACTTTCTACTCAAAACTTGGACAATGTGGAGTTGTCAGGATAACCAACCTGGAGTAATTTATGCTGAGGAAGATGGGACTATTATCTATGGTACGAACTCTTCTGGGGATGACTTCCTTCGCCAGTTTGATGTTGGTACATTGTTAGATGGCGCGACTGCACAAAGTTTCAAATTTACTACAATTTTTGATGATAATGAAGTGGCGCTTCAGCGTAAGGAAGTTCAAGATTTTAAGATTGATCTTGTTGCAGATGGACTTACTGGAACTATTACTTTAAATGGAATTAACTATGATGGAACTACTTCTGCTGTCGCGCTTGCTATCACATTGACTGGCACTAAGCAATTTATTCTAGATGCTTCAGCATTAGGTAGTCCTACTAGAATTCAAGTCGACTTTACTGGTACTGCAACTACTTTACATGTGACTGGGTTTGAAGTTACTTATGCAGACCATACTTCACTTCTGACTACTCTAGTTGTTCCTCCTATGAATTATGGGATGGCGCAACGCAAGAGGATACGAATTCTTCCTCATGTTTTTGATACTCTGGGGAATACTATTACTATTACTCCTTTTGCCGATTCAGTAAGTCTCGCGCCATTCTCCTTCAGTTCAACTGAAAAACGTACTGCACTAGTTCAAATTACAACTGATGCTTACGCAGTAGATTGGGGAATTAGAGTTAGTGGTGGACCATTTGAATACTATGGCGCGATTAATCCTGCTATCGCACAGACAATCCCAGTAGAAACAACTTACTGGCAAATTGGTCCGATTGAACTTAATCAGCGAGGAACTTTTAGAAAACTTCGTATTAGAATGTTTCCTAATGGCGCGTCACTTGATGTAAGGATCTTTGCACAGGATAATACTATTTATGATAAAATAGTCACTACAGTTCCTTACAATGAGGATAATTATACCTTAGAATTTCCGATGGGAATAGGTGCTTCTATTAGTCGTATAGAGTTGAGAATGTCAGAAGGTTTCTCATACTACTATGCTGAACTCTGGACTAAGGAAACTGGTAATCAGACTGAGTGGGAGAAAAAGAGAGTATGATAGCTTCACTTCGAGATGCCGAGATTGCAGTTAATGATCTTCAGTTAAAGTTAGCTTCAGTTACTAGAAAATTAGCTATAAGCACTGGAGCTTCTGGAAATGGGAGAACTTTCTCTAATAATACTCCTACTCAGTATGTTCCTACAGATGTATATGATACTTCTTCTACTTTAGCTCATCTTCCAACTGGACTTAGCGTGGCTGATACTGGCCAACGTTATTATAATTCATACTTCAAACGTTGGTGGTTTTGGGATGGTGCGAATTGGCACTATCTTGATTCCGGGTTTGGAGCTGGTGCGCAATGTTCTACTTCTAGTTCTGCTGTCGCGCCAGAAGGTGGACTTTGGCAAGCATGTGATGGATCTGTTGTAAGTTGTGCATTGGATAATGCTACAATTGCAAATAGGACTGCAAGTCCAGCACAAGCAACTGGTGGAAATAATCCAATAATTCAAGGTGGTGCTGGTGATACTACACAACATGCTGCAACTGCTCCTACATTTACTGGTAGTTCGATTACTTCTGGAGTAGATTCAGGAGGTGGAACAGTTGTACTATCTGGAGTAGGTACGACAGTTGCATCGCATACCCACACTCACGATACTAATGTGGGAGTTATAAACGCGCCAACAGATGCAGTTGGAACTGGACTTCGAATTTCAATGGCATGGTGGATGAGGAGATAACATGGCAACGGCAATACTACCCTTTCTTCCCGAAATTATTTCAGGAATATCAGGAGTAGCTGGTGGACTTCTAAATCAGAATAAAACAGATACTACTGGTCCAACTGGATCTGCGCTTGACTTATATAATACTCTTAAGAATTATTATGGTCAAGCAATGAGTAATACTCCCAACTTCATGCAAGGGTATGAACAGGGGGGATTAAATAGTATTCAAAAGGGAACACAAGCTAACGAACAAGGAGCGATGAATGCAAATGCATCCCATGGTGTTCGTGGCGCGGCTGCGGCATATGCTTCTACTGTTCCAACTGTAGCAGGACAATCTCAGACAGCTAACTTAGAGACAAGTTTACCTATGGTTCGTTCACAATATCAGAATAATATTATGCAGCAAGCATTGCAAGGAGTTCAAGCTGGGCCTAAAGCAACTACATATCAGGGACAACCTGCTGGTGGCGCGTTTGCAGGACTCGCTAATTCTCTTGCAGGAATGTATGGGATGAATCAGATGAGTAATATGATGGGAAGTGGATCGGGCCAAACATTTCCAGCAACTACTGGATTTGGTGGAGGTCCCGGAATAAGTACAGCTACTACTGATGCACTCCCAACTAATAATGGTTATTATGTAAGTCCTACTCCCTAAGGAGAAATAAAATGCCAGTACCTTATGTAGATGTCGGTTCAGACATAATGAAATCCTGGATGGCCGGACGCCAAATGGCTATGTCCATGCAGAATATGCAAATGGAGCGAGCACGTCTGGCTGAAGAACAAAGAATGCATGATATGGAGAATGTGCATTTTCTTCAACAGCAAGCTAATACTGCTAAAGCTCTTGCTCAGACTCATGAATATCAGATTGCAGAAATGAAGAATATGCAAGCTGAGAGGGAATTGAGACAATCTCAAGCTGCTGCTGGTCAAGTTACGAGCACTCTGACAGGAATGAAAAGTGGGGATGTTCCTATCCCAACTTCAGTACAGCCAACTCCAGATACTGGCGCGAATGATCTTCAATTTGCTCAAAATGCTGCGAATACTCCTGCTCCTCAGAATGCACCAATTGATCTTCCCACAATGCCTGGAGTAAGTCCAGCGGATCAAACTCAGCAGACTATTAATCAAGCACCAACTTCTGCTGGCGCGATTAGTGGGAATGGTCCACAAATTGGTCCCCAATTACCTGTCGCGCCACCAATTCCTCAAGGTGCTGCTCCAGTAACTAATCAAATGGCGCCTGGGCAGGATATTAAACTTAGTCTTGGTGGAATTATTCCCGCGAGTCAAGCTGCTGCTATTCAACCTAATCCTAGTTGGACTCAACAGAAAGAAATTGAACAGAAAAATACTCTTGCAACTAAAGCTGTTGAACAGCAAGGAAGAATGGAAGAGGAAAAGGCAAGAGAGGCTGCTGCATTAACTAGAACAACTATGGAAGTTAATGCTCAACTTCAAAATGCGGCTGCTACTCGTGCATTAACTAAAGTTTCTTTAGATAGGCAACAAAATCAGTATGATCGTGCCGGGCTTGAAACTGCTTTGAAATTTACCGAAGAACCCTTGAAGGATAAGTATTTAGGTATAACTCTTCCACTGTATTCAATTCTAAAAGATAATAGTGATGCAGTAATGAGTGGTAAACCTATTTCTGGTATGAGAGCTGTTATGTGGGCTGATGCAGTTTCTAAAGGAGTAACTGGAGTTGCTCTTCCAAATTTAACTAATTTTACTGAGTTGGAAAAGAAAACTAATTCTTCAGTAGCTAATTTAGTTAAAGCAATTAAAGGAATCAAGGATCCTAATGCTGTAGTTTTCGATGCTGGTCAGCTAAGAGATATGGTGGATACCAGTAAAGGAATCATGAAAACTACGTTGGCGCGACTGGATGAGGTAGATAAGACAGCTTATCAAAAAGCTCATGATGTTGCTCCAAATGTTGTAGATCCCCAATGGTGGGATCAACGTGAACCTTATTCAGGATTGACTAAAAGAAATAGAACTCCTCAAGGTTTAACTCCTGCCCAATAGGAAAATTAAATGCCAGTTAAAAAATTCAAAGATGCAAATGGTAAACTTTGGTGGCAGGGAGACGATGGGGAATATACTGATATAGATCCCTCACTCGCGCCACCTAGAGTTGCGTCTAATACTAATTCTCAGATGATGGCTCCCTTAGTCTCAGACTCAGATGTAGGAATAACTAAAGAACCACAACCTTTTACTGGTGGCGCCAGAATGTTACTTAAAACTTTAGGTAATATTCCTTCTTCATTTATTAATGGAACTACTGGCGCGATTAATACAGTCGGTTCAGCAGCTAGTGATGCTTATGATACTGGCTCAAAACTATTTTCAGATGAAGGTAGAAAAGAGTTACTTAGTCGTGCCACTTCTGCTCTTTCCAAGCAAATTACTCCAGATCCAGCAGATTTACTTGGTCCAGGGGGAAGACTTCTAGTTAATACAGTTAAGGGGATGGCACACAAGTATAGTGTTGTACCCCAAACTCAAGACGATCCCAGAACTGCTCCTATTTATAAGCAAATAACTGAAGATCCCGTTGGGACTGGAATGGATGCTTTGAGTGCTAAGGCTCTCCTGAACGGTGGCGCGAAAGCAGCGGTAGGAGATATAATAGATGCCACTAAATCTTTGAAAGCTATTACACCTTCTTCATACTTGGAGCGTCAGGTTCTTAAAGCCTTGGATGCAAATAATCCCGGAGGGTTTAGATTAAACTTAAAGGATACTCCTACACTTACTAAAGCAGATTTAATTAAATCTAATCCTGATTTGTCTGTAAGTGAAGTGGGTGGAATTCCTCATTACTTACAAGTAGAAGCCGAGCAACCTGGAGCGATTCATCGTGCCGCTATAATAGATCAGACTACTGAACAGTTGGCGCAAAAGTTTCTGGACAAATCCGGACCCTTGAAAGTAGCATACAACGAAGATCCTCAAGCAGTATCTGGAATTCTAAGGCAGAAAATTAAGGATGCTATCAGCACTCTTCCAGAGGATGCGTTCGCACCAGTATTAGTTCCAGGAGTTCCAGCTACTAAGGCTATTCCTCCAGTTACTAAAACAGTAGTTACTCAAGCCTTGCCCCCTACTACTGCGCTTAAAGGCCCAGCACTTAAAGAAGCTCAGGCTCAACAATTACTAGATCAAACCAGAAAAACAATTCCTCAACAGAGTTTAGAAGATAATACCATTACTCCTGGAACAACTCCAGCAAGTCAGTCTGGGTATGTAGATCCTACGCAACCTTATCAGCCAATTAAATTTGGGCAGAAAGAAATTGCGCCAGGAGTTCCAGCAACTCCTGCAATTCCTCCAGTTCTTGGCGCGCCAGTAACTCCTAGAACTGACGCAGTTAAATGGCTTAGGGGAGGAATGAAAGCTCTTGCAGATGATTCAGACGTAGACTTGGTGCAGAATATTACTAAAAACTCTACTACATTTCAGGGAACTTTTGATAAAACTGGTATAGACCCTACGCTCGCGCCACAACTTCTTGTTCGTAAAGCTATGTATGCAGCTAACACTACAGGAAGTTTTGATGCTAGTAAGTTTATTTCTACTATCAATCAGGATAGGGAATTATGGAACTCCCCAGTAGTTAGTAGTCTTCCTGATGCTTCTGAAACTAAAGCTGGACTTAATCAATTCGCTTATCGTCTTGAAGCACTTTCAAAACGTCCCGAAGCCCTTAAAGCTCAGTCTGCATTACAACTGGGGGATATGAAGGCGGGAATGGATATTGTAATAGGCGGGGGAATGAAGGAACTTACTAATACTAAGTTTGGACTTCTTCGGGCAGTGAGTGGTGGCGCGAAAAAACTTCTCAATATAAGTGATACTGCACTTGCTAAATTAACAACTAATAAGGATGCTAATTGGATACTGAGTAAGTTAGCAGACATGAATCAAACTAATCCAGCACTTCCTAGTGTAACTCAAAAGCTAATGAGGGTAATGGGAACAATGAATATTCCAGTTACCCTCAAGAATGCCGACGGAACTACTTCTCAGGTGGGGCAGTAAGCTACCAATACTTATCATAGAGTTTCAATAGTAACTCTACAATTATCCAACCTAGTAAGCATCCTACTAGGGTAGCGCTTAACCAGTGAAAGAATTCAAACATCAATTAGGTTTCCCCTTTCCATTAATTGCAAGCTGACCAAATATCTTATCTTTTCCATTTTGTGAGAGTTGGTAGTAAGGGTCTGAAGTGCCGCTAATTTCAATGAATTTGCTTTGATCGAGTGTGATGATTGCTTTGTCAAAAGATTCTGTATCAACTCTTCCGAATAGGGCGCGCATAATTTCGGACTTTGGAAGTGCTTTCTCCATATTGTTGAAGAGGATTAGTGTTATATCTTTGACTGCCTGCACGGTGTTGTTTTGTGACATTCCAACTGTTGCAACCATCTTATGATAGTTTCCACGAAGTCCTGTCACGATGTCAACTGCTTGCGTAATGTGTTTGAGTTCAATACTTCGATCAAATGATTCTTCTGCTGACGCAAGAATTAGCGCCAATTTCATAGCGTGAGTATGTGCACGATGTTCATAACCTGTCTTTGATTCAAATTTTGCAAAGTCTGTTGTATTATACCAATTCTCAATAAAATCAAGTGCATCGGACTTGATTATCACTTCCCCTTCCATCATACTCAGTTTTCGTAAGTGATTGACTAGTGGTTCCCAATCTTGCTCTGTTGCTGTGTCTCTTAATCCCAAGTCTTTCTGTCTGGCACGTTCTTCGATAATAAAGAATGTTCTACCCACCAATCCCCCGAAGAGATCCTGCTTATTGAACATATCTTGTAAGAAGGCCGCATTAGTCGCACTGAATAAATTAATGCAAACTTTAGTAAGCTTAAGAGTATCTTCAGTTTTAAGGATAATGTTATGTTCGTCGTGGTAGTCGTAAAGGTCTGTAAGTATTCCAGTGACACTCGGATCTTTGACGATCGAAGCTGCAAATTCTTCGGAGTAAAGTAGACAACTTGCATCCTTGATAATTCTTTTTTCGATTCTTTGTACACTAGCTAACTCCTTTAATATCCCCTGAATACTCGCGCGTCCTTCAATTAATTTCGTATTACCTATTTGCTTTAGTAGAAAATTGCAAATTTTCAATGGCGTTGACTTTCGAGTCGCGCCACTATCACCCACTAGAATCACATATAAGTTTGGACATACTTTAGTCTTTCTTGCTGGAAAGTTGTAATAAATGTTATGGCGCATCACACTACTGAGAGTAATGTAAGCACTCCAAACTAAGTAAGAAGTTGGAGACTCAATAATCTTTGTGAGTTCCAAAAACTTACTAATGAAATTAAAGGCTGGCATTTACTTTTCATTCCCATCCTCATCTATCCTCTGAAAGAAATCTCCTGTTAGGATACCAGTACGATGGAGATCATAATACTTTTTCTGTCGCGCCCTATTCTTACATTTCTTACATTTCCCACACTCACATTGAGGTTTCGGTCCAAAGGAGATTATAATCTTTTTTTCCTCACTCTGGTTTCGTATGGGTAAGGGCATCTCTCAATTCCTCTTCTTTCTTCCTATAACTCAGCAAGTCCCATTCTGGATATTCTAAGTTCATCCCTTCATGTGACCATAAAGTTGACTTTGGCCCAGTGGGAGTTAAAACACTCCCTTCTAAGTACAATTTAGTTTTGTCGTACTCAACTTTGAGACCCGATACTGTTCTGGATTGCATCTTGTTACCTTACATCTACTAATTCATAAAAACAAGCACAAAAGTCTTCTCCATTCAGTTTTCCTGATAAGTAGTGATCTTTTTTCTCAAATACTCCCCTTTTAGGGAAGATGGAAGCTGTAAATCTACTCATGTCTAATTGCATAGAGATAGTAGGGGGTAAATTCCCTGGCCAATCCATTACTTCACTTCTAAGTTTATCCTGAAATGCTGATAGAATTACTTTCATAAGTTGTCCTTCCTTCTACAAATCCCAATGGCGCGAATGAGTCGTAAATCAGTGGCGCGAATAGTAACTCAGCTATTCGTATTAATTCTTTATCCCCCACATAGCGCCAACTATGTTCTAACCAAGGATATTCGTGCCAACTGGGATGACCTCTAAGTGTATTCTCCATTCTTGCACATAGTAACTTAAGTCCATCTTCTTCAATTAAATAAATCTCAGCTACAAGAGGATGGGGAGTTATTGGAAATTTAGTAACTGTCATTCATTCTCATCATGTCCTGTAAGATATCTAATCTGTTTTATAGCAGACTTATAAGTTTCCAATTCTGCTATAAGTCTCTTAATCTTCTCTCTAAGTTTATTATTTTCAAAATGATCTGGATAGTTAGAAAGCTGTTCTAGTTTTTCTACTTGTTTTGAAATTTCATCTAATTTCCTATTATGGTCACTTATATTGTTCATAAGATACTCATAGGTACTCTGTGAAAGTTCCATCAATGTGTCCCCCAATTATTTTGGTAAATAGTCATCTCGCCCGGAATTGTGAGCAGTATGTCACGAGGCAAACTACAATTGTTAAAATCAATAGAGATATTGCATACTTCAAGGTAGTCTCTACAAAAAACTTCGACAAGATCGTTTCTAACTTCCCACGTAAGTGAGTCATGCGCCTCCGAAATCGGTCGCGCCATCGGGAATGGATACTTCGCATACATTATTCTTAGAATAGTTAGTTTATTGTGGTCTGAGACCGTTGCTTGAGGAATTGTTGAGAAGGCTTGTTTGAACATATCTTCGCTAACTCTTCCAAAGAAATCTCTCCTACGCCCATGTGGAGAAACCAAGTATCGTTGATTCTCAATCTGTTGCCTAATTTCAGCATGAAATATACCTCTAATCTTTGGATTACCAGAATGAAACTTATCAAGAATTTCGACACAAATCCTATTAGAGAAATGTGTGAGTATTGCAAGCATCCCTGAACCCATGTTATAATTTCCAGCGTGTCTTGGCTTCTTTCCACGCTCCTGTCTATCATCTGGTGTAATTTCATCGAATTCCTTTCCTGTTATTAGGCAAGCGGTAAGTGTGTGACGGTCATCTTTCAGTCCATACTTGTTACGTTTGAATTCTTTCTTTTCTAGAAGTTGTAACCCGTCAAAATCCTGAGCGAGAACACAAACAACGCGATCCTCTGCCTGACTGAGATCTCCTTCAACGAAAGTATAACCAGGAGTTGGGACAAATATAGTTCTGAGGTCCGATCCAATTCGCTCAGAACCAAATTCAAATCCGTGTTTGGGTATGGTTTGGAAACTTCCTCCACATTCTCCTTCTCGGATTCTTCCCTTGTCGTTAACGAGGAAGAAAGGTTCAATAGACTTTCCAGCGCTAGTTCTACCTGTTTCGGTTCCTTGCAGTTTATAGCTAGTTCGCATATACCCATCGGGGCTAATGTTTGCCTCCAAAAATTGAATAACTTTATTGAGTTTTCTGGCCCTAATGACAGAGTGGAGTAGGGTTTTCCGACCTGTGTCTGTAACCTTATTAACATACAAATCCTCTAATGTTTCTTCGTCAGTACTGTAAATCATTGCTCCACTTGGAGTTTGATGTCTTTTGGGTGGGCATTTTAAGATATCATACACGAAGCGCCCAACTTGGGCCGGACTACTTATATTGACTTTCTCTTCTGCTACCAGCGAGATTGTTTGTTCAATTTCTTCGAGTTGGGGGTAGTATTTGGCCTTGAGTTTGTCTCGCGCCAACTGGTCCACTCGCATCCCGAAGTCATCCATCTTTTTATAAATGTAAAAAACTGGATGCACTTTCTCATGAAAAAACTCATAAACTTTGAATGCCTTCGCGTCATCTTGTTGGAGCTTCCAGATTTGCCAGGTTACAAGAGCGTCTCGTGCATTGTATTTGAGGAGTCTGTCCACATTATGTAATCGGGGATCGAATTTTTTCCCTTCGTCCTTATAGTAGGGATGATCTGTATAGATTGATGCCAAAAAATCCAGTCCCTTCGGCAACTCAGGATAGATGCAATGCGCCATGAGCATCGTATCACCCACAATGTTCTTAAAATCCAACCCGTAAGTTTCATATACTTTCCAGTCGTACTTGATGTTCTGATTAACTATTGGGATTCCACTTTCGATCACTTCTCGGATGACGCGATATTTGTCTCCGGCTGCTGAATAATCCACTTTGCTTCCAACAAGTAATGGTATAGAGAATGCCTCCGCTCCATCATGAGAAAATCCAGTGCAGGTAATGAATCCATGATGGGTCTCAATATCATTTGTAATGAATTCCGAGTTTTTGGCTCTTTTCCACCATTCTCGAATTCCATTCGCAGTATTACATATCCATATCGTTTCGATAGGCGAATATCGTTCGTTATAATCTTTGATTTTAGCAACTCGTCCACAATCCCACTGAGTATAGACAAAAGGTTTGTCGTCACTTTGCCAAATCTCCCTTGGTGAATAAATTGGTACGACTTTAATTTTCTCCATTTCAAATCTGGGATGCAGATGTAAAATGGAACCTCTCCACTTCTTGAGTCCACTTTCTTCTGTCAGAAACTTAAGCGCCACTTCTCCACAACTTACAATAACATTGGGCGCGATTGCAGCAATTTCCTCACGTATTAAAGAGTCCCAGTTCTCAGCTTCTAATGCTACTTGGAGAGCCTGGGCGCGAATTTTCTTTGCAGGGGAACTCATTCCTGGAACTGGAATTTTGATGTAATGTGTTTTATAAAGTTGATTAGTTTTAACTCCGAATGGCGCGAATAGATTTCCCAGAAGACTTCCTGATGAGCCACTAAATGAGTTCCCCAAATTATACTCAGCCATTGTGGGATAGTCGCCTACTATCATTATTGAAGAAGGAGAACCACTACTGTTAATCATCTTCATAGAAGATCACTTTTTAATCACTTCAATTTCTTCTTGAACGCAAATCTCGCGCCCACATTCCTCACACGCTGTCTTATAGAGTTCAAGTGGAAACCATATTCGGGATTCACTACCATGGATATGTAACCCACAATTAGGACAATTGAATGAGGGACCATCTGGGTACAAATAAGCTTTAGGTTTTACTTTCTTTGGTAGTGGCATTGTTTTCTTCCTCTATAGCAATCCATCCTAAAAGTTCTATTCCACAAATTCCAGAATACCAAGGTTCTCTTATTCCCCTAGTTTCAAATAGTTCCTTAGCTTTTTCAAAAGTAGAAGCCTTTACTAAGATAGATTTAGTGTCTACAAAATATTCTATCATCTCCATGGTTTGCTTACGTTTATTAGGATTACAAATTTGATAAGTAATTTTATAGATGTTCATCTAACTTTCTCCTATGCAATTCCTCATCAATCTCATTTATTTTATCCTGCCAAATTCGTGCAACTAGTTCTGTTGACGCGCCCCATGTTCTCTTCAATTCTTCTATGAGAATTTTAGTGTCACTCGAAATGGGTTTGAGATTATTAATTCGTGTTTCCCATTCTAGCAAAATGGCGCGAATACTCATTAGGATTGAGTCTGCACTTTTGGGACGACCATGAACTTGGAAACTCACTTATCCTCCTGACATCCAAGCTCAATAAAACCAAGCTCAATAAAATTTGGTTGAATAGATGTTGTCTTTCTTAATACAAATTCAGTGAATTGAATTCTAATTTTATTATCCCCATTACGGATTATAACTGGATTCACATTAGTTTCGTAGCACATCTTTATAAGAGCTTCCTCCTTAGGAGATTCAGGAGTTAAAGTTATCTCTACCGTCGTACCAAAGTTAAAATCTACTTTCATTTAGTTTCCTCTCCCATATATGCAACCAATCATCTGATATTACATAACCATAATTTTGTATTTCCTGATGCTTTTTACTAGCTTGATAGTAATGTAAAACTGAGTAATCTCCTAGCCACTTATCCCATACGCTCATTTTCGTAACTCCTTCCCACAAATTCTACAAATATGAGAAACATAAGTTACCTTATCTCCTGAATGGAGCTTCAGAAATTGTACCTGCCAGCAATGACCAAAGATCCAACAGAATAGTTTTGCCATTATAACTACCTCAAATGAATCCTCAGCCAAGGAAACTTCTCTTCCAATTTCTTACAATCTTCTTCCACAGTTGTTAGAACTAAGTCTGTACGATTATACACACAATGATTCTTCTTTTCATGAAAGACTCCACGATACCTATGTTGGTATTCGCGCATTTTACATGTACGGCATTTACCACAAGCGCATTTAAGTGGTCGCGCCATCTTTCTTCACCTTAAAAGAGAATTTTACAGCTTTCAAACACGGTCTACAAATATGTTCACCTTTAGGGTGAAGTCCGGGACCTTCTATATCCTGACAAATTCTTCGTTTACCACATCTATCACACAGACTTTTCATTGGAAGTTTTCCTCACAATTGTAACTTGAATTGTAAAGCCATCAATCATTTCTTCAATTGACTTCTGTAGTGCGGGCACAACAATTTGCGCCAACTGATCCTCAAATTGAGTAATCAGTGGCGCGAATGCGGTGGCTAGATCTTTTGGATCAATTAAGTTCATTGTGTGATCTCCTCGTAAGTTTTATCTACTAAATCTGCAGAACATTTAGCCAATCTTCTAGATTCAATAATAGATATGTATACCCTATTCATAATTGAGTAGTAAGATTGACTACATACTAATTGCTCCGTAAATGTATTACTACAGTCTACCATAATAGCTTTAGCAAAAAATACTTTCTCATTCAAATTGGATGCCTCTATTAGATTTGCTATTACTCGTTTCAGCAGATTCATATCTTCAATAGGAACTTTCAGGTAAGTCATTTCACTTCTCCTTCACTAAGTCTTGCAATCACATAATAGTACTTATCAAAAGGAAATTCTATGCGAGTGTATCCTTCTGCATTGGAGCGAATAAATTCGTTGGCAGTTTTAAAACATTCCTCTAACGACGCGCCATCCTTTGGTTTTGTCTTGAATGTTTTAGACTGAGGCTTAACTTGGAATGAGTTAGATAGAAATTCTAAAGGGAGTTGGGTTGACATTTGGTTTATTCCACATACACATCTTAAGCAAACTGGTATACTCTGACACTCAAAGGAGTAAAATCCTCTCCCACAGTTAGTACAGATATAAGTATAGGGAAAATTCATAATTACTCCAATAGTCCAATCTACGATTTCTAGAACGAGATTGGGAGAGATCTAGGTTATTAAGGAGATCCCGAACTCCCTTTGGATAGGAACCAGTCATTACTGAGTAAAGTGCTCCAAAATTACTCCCTTGTAAGAGAATAGCTTTAGCCTTATTCGCTCCTATTCGGCAAACACTTCCTGGTTCCTAATATAAAAAATTAGACGGCCGGAACTGCCTCGCTATCATCATCATCTTCTTCTGTGTCAGGCTCATTAGCTTCAAAAACACTAACAGCCTTCCTACCACGTGTTGGCGCGTCAGTAGGAACCAAATCAGAAAGTGGAATAACAAAAGTAGTCTGAACTTCAGTCAAATATCCACTGACCTTGAAAAATGCATCGACAGTTTCAGGAGTGCCCAAACCTGCCTTCAGCATATTATCGCGCATTTGAATATTAGCCGCAATTGCAGGCTCATTGGCATTCAACTGAGTCTGCACAAAGTTTCGCGCCTTAGTTTTGAGATAAGATTCAGCAAGACGATGCAACTGATCTGTATTCAGTTCATCAAGAGAACCACTTACAGAATAAGTAACTGCATACTCAGTCCCAGACTTAACAGACATTTTGCTAACAGGCATCTTTTTTCCTTATTTACAATCAAATTTGGGTTTCAATGATTTACGGAACATCAAACCGTTTAAGCAATCCAAGTTATTATTTGAGTGAGATCCCGAACTCACTTTAGTTTACTGGATTCAAATCCAATATCCAGTCAATCCAATCAAAAGGGAATAGCAGTAGAAGGTGAAATCTGCTTAAACTCAGGATATTTCTTACCTTCATTCACTCTGAAATCGACGTTAACCCAAATTGACTTTCCTACGATTGCCTCGTCAGGAATATCTTTCCCAACAATATCCTTGCCAGCGAGTCCAGTGAGTCCACTTATTGTTCCATAATAAGCGTCGCACACTTCTGCAATTCCTGCTTCAAGTCCCGCGCCAGAAATCATAAGGGTAACATGGCGCCCCTTATTTTCCTCGGTATTCCCTGGACCAGTCTGGGCTTCAAATTCAAAGAAGTAATTAACTCCCTTTTTATCACCCTTTCCAGATTGTGCGCGAGGTGGCGCGATTAGTGTTAGAAGTGACCATCCAGGATTGAGAATCTTAGATGCGTTAATAATTGCGTCTGTAATTTTAGGTAGCGGCATTTTTCCTCAGAGATAAGCTGTAATCGGAACTTCGTGTTTAGTTACTGAGTATTCAGTAATGTGTTTGTTATTATTCAGAAATGCAAGGACTTCTGTTTTGGATTGATGAAAACTAACTTCTCCATTATTCTCATTCAGAAGAACAAATGCAGTAGTTACTTCAAACAACTTAGTTTTAGGTTCATAGCTAGGAACTACAGGTGATTTAGCCTTAGTGGTTTTTTGTTTAGTCATCTTCTTCCTCTTCGTCATCTTCGAATTCATCATCAAATTCTTCTTCTGGTTCACTTTCATGTGGAGGAATTTCAGATTGTATGAATTGCGACTTATCTACGTTGTCAATTTCAAAAGGATCATTTGGATCTGTAGGATCTGTTGGTTCAGTTTGAAATGGATTTGACATCATTTAACTCCAGTTCCCAAAGTTTCATTAACTTTCTCGGTCCAGAACTGATAAAAGTTCTTGTTAGTAATATCATGTCTACCAATGGGTAAACCTAAGGCGGACTTCGCAAACGCGCCATTAAACTCCACAGTAAATTTAGGTGCAATACCTTCAATTCCTGTAGTCTCCTTTCTAAAGTAGTATTGCTCATCGAAGTAACCTGTAAATTCCTCTACAGCATTACCTGGTCCGAGAATTCGCTCCCCTGTTACAATTGCAGGATCATATTCTGACTTTGCTTTTGGGTCCTTGCCCCATTTGTCAGCTACCCATGCGGAGAATATCGTTGTTACTCCCAATTCATTTAGTGGGAATATCCTGTCAAACATTATGAGACGCAATGCGGTACTCACATAGTTGTAATCATCCGGATGCAGGAAATGTACCTTGCCTCTCACTTTCCCAGAGAAATCTTTATTGATCCCACGTAGTCGCTGAGAATCAAGAGCCAGACAATATACGAGAGCACCAACACTATCAGTGATAAGTGTAAGATACTTGCCTTTTCGTTTCTGACTGCTCTCCAGAAACTCTCCGAGCTTGTCATCATAACCACTAAAACCATCTGAAGGGTTAAAGAAATCAAAATCAATGGTTCGAAATTTCTCATCTCCTAACCAGCTCCTAGAAGAAATCGCGCCACGCATACGGTTATCAAAATCAGCAGTGTAAGAAGGTCCAGGGAAACTAACTTCGGCATTAGTTTTTCCAGAACCACTTCTCCCTACAAATAACAATCGCTGTCCTTTATCTAACTTGGGAGAGAAAGTTCCATCAGAGTTTTTAGTTAGCAAATCAAGAATATTGGCCATAATTAGTCAGCCTCATACCACGAAATCAAAGCACATCTAATGGATTCTTCTATCGTCGCGCCATATCCGTTGGCATACTTTGCATGAAAAGATAGTTTGATCCAAAATCCGTTAGGTTCATTAGTAATGATAACTGAACCTGTAGGTGATTCTTTAAACCATAAATTAAGTTCCGGAAGAATCAGGTTTGGCTGTTCCTTCATTCCCTGTAGTCTCTGAAAGGGAGTTGGTGAGAGCTGCGAAGATGACATTTTGTAATTCCTCTTTCTCTTTCTCGAATTTAAGTTCTTCTTCTGACTTACCTTTAACTTTGGGGTCTTTAACTTTAACTTCTTTAACTTCCTTAACTGGTCGCGCCATTCTCTTCCTTATGTTGTGAAGATGAATTAGTTCCAAAATTCGTTTCTTGAAGTGTTTGAGTCTTTCCTCAGTCTCAATTAACTTTACAGCTTTGGCGTTAAGTTCTTTTTCAAAAACTTCAAGCGCCAATTCATGAGATTGGAGTTCTACTTGCTTTCTCTTAAATTCATTCTCAAGTTCTTCTACTACTGAGAGATTGTATGACTTAACTTCTCGCGCCAAGAGTATTTGCTCTTGCTCCAAAGTCATGCCAATACTTGTCGCGCCAGACTTCTGACATTTCCAGCAAAGGATTTTAGTCTCTTTAGTATTGTAGTTATAGTTGTCAGCATCAAAAAGAAAATGATCGAAGCATTTCTCACACTCAAGTAATTTGCGGTGAAGTTGTTCAACTGGACAAGAAAATGCGCATCGAGGTTGAATGCAGTATGCCTTTTTACCCCTGAGGGTACTAATTACTCGAATGCTGTGAAAGTGATCTTCTTCTTTTTTCATTTACTATCATCCCACCAAGTAATTCCTAAGCCAAAGTTCTTCCTCGTCCGTAATGAGTCTCGCCACTTTCATCTGTGCAAGCACACATCCGACAAACGTTTCAATTTCAATGTACGACATTTGGTCGCGCCACACGTTCATCTCACGTTTAATCACTAGCGCAATTTGTTTGATTGTTATTGTTACCATAATGTTTTAAATACCTCGCAATTCTCTTATAATTCATTGCCAATGATTTTCCTTCTGTACAACCTCTTCTTGTACCCTCCAGTGCCGAGGGATCTTCCAAATATCTAGTAACGTGATAGAGGATCTGCCAACTTAAAGCCTTCCCTCCAGGACTTTTAGGATGCCTCTTATCTCCATAAGAATTTATTCTCAATTTATTAATAATATCAATAGCTTCCATAAAATCACTTCCCTTGCTGCAATTTCTGAAATGCAGCGAATGAACTCAACATTGAAGCCATATCCATTGTCTTAACAGTTGGCTTAACTTTCTTTTCCCTCGGAGGAGCTTTTACTGTAGGTATGCCATTCTCAGTATGCGCTTTTCCAATTCTTTCCTGGATTCCTAACTTGAGTTCATCCTTTATCAAATTGTAAAAAGTTTCGATTATATAAGCACTGAATGCCCAGTCAGCATCTGTCATCGCGCCCTTGAAAGTGTCTGTAAACATGGCGCGAGCTTTATTGATTGCATCTAATCTCTGCTGGACATCTTGCGAGCGCATTAAATCTATTAGGTGTTCAGCTTTTAGCTTTTCTAGAGGCATCCTATCATTACTCCTATCGAGTATTCCGCAATTCCAAGTGGAGTTGGGTGGTCCTTGATCAATGGCGCGAATTCTTCTGGAGTTAATACTAATTCATAGTCCAGAGGAAAGTGTGCCTTTGCATATTGCTTGGCAGTTTCCCGTTTCTCAAATCCTACCATCTCCAGAAAGTATCGCGCCAACGGTGAGTTATCCTTGAATGTTAGGAAGTAACTATCCATTTAGTTCTCCATCATATCAGGATTACCTGTCCCATGCGGGCCACTTAAGGCTAATTCGTTTCCAAACTTCTCAATAGCCTTCCTACCTTCTTCTATAAAATTAAGACCATCAATAGTGGGTAATGATCCTAATTGAGGAAGTTGTCGTAAGATTTCTTTCGAAGCAGTTTTCTGCATTGCTGCTATTCCCAGCGTCATAATTCCTGGATAGAAATGATCCATTACTTCATAAACTCCATCCATAGTGTTCATTAGTCTTCCAGTATATACACTAAGGACATCTAAAGTATTGAAATTTTTAATCATATTAACCTCAATCTGAGCACAAATACTTAATTAGACATAGAATTATTAGAATTGATGCTAGGATTCCCACATTACCAACCCTCCTTTACTGCTTCACTTATTTGAGTAAAAGTAATCCACCTTGGAATACTTCTGTATGACATTAAATCTTGAGTGTTTGCATTCAAATTTATTCCAAATCTGATTTTATGAGGAAATTTTCCAATACAGTACCCAAGTTCCCACATAAAATCTTTCCCTGCATCAATAAAAATAGGAATAATTAACTCGGCCATACTAAGCAAAGTTAAATTATTACAATATAAGGGAGTTGGAGCTAATGTTTGATCTGTATACTTAGAAGCATATTTAACAGTGTCTGGGAGAAGTAAGTTATTAATTTGCTCAGCAATATCTACGTGCTTATTTGGTATAATTAAATAGATTTCCATTACCAGGATCTCCTAATTGGCTTCTGTTGAAATTGACTCTTAATTATGAAAAGCTGTTGCTCAATTTTAGTGCATTCACATATATTGTGAAACTCACAAACTCCATACTTTCCTGAGCAATTCCAACTTTTCAAATACTTTTGTGATTCGATGGCGCGAGCCACTCGAAAATACCATTCGATTGTGTCTTGCTTCCAAGCTTCAATTTGATCCTCAGTGAATGAGAATGTTTCTCTGGAGAAACTTGGAACATTAGTCAAGGTTAGAAAATTGTAGACAAATTTTGTCGCGCCAGTAGCCCACAAGTAGCCACGAGTTTGGTTATTGAATTCATAGATTGTATATTTTCCATTTCTACTCTTGTGGTCTACAACTAACTTGTCAGTGCCAGCCCATCCCATCCAATCTAAGCGCCCTTCATATATGAAGAGATAATTTTCATCCTCATATAGAATTTTGGAGAAACCAACTTCAACTCCAATGGTTTTCCAGTTCTCATTCTTGTACTCATGTGAGTAAGATACAAGAACTCGATATAACTCAAAGGCGCGATTAGCTGGAATTTTCCAACGTTTCATTGCTACACTTTGCCAGAGCATAGCATTTACTAGCACCTTGCGTCGCGCCACCGATGGCTTCTTTCTATTGTAGTAGAATAGACGTAACCAAGCATGAATGAAAGAACCCTCGTCGAAGGACTTCTTACTTACTAAAGGTTCCAAACTAACTAAATTAGCAAGTAAATGACGCTGCTCACACTGTTGGAAATTTCCAAGAGAGTGTGAGTTGAGGATTATTGTTTGTTTCATAGCACTCTCAAAACCAAGTAAGCAAATGCAATTATTGCTGCAATTGTGAGAATATCAAGGATTGTTTCTCTCATCTATTTACCCACTTCATCCGTCGCGCCACTACTTGTGTCGCGAGTTCTAACATAAAGTTATCATCTGGAACTTGTTCCTCATCCAGACTATCATCAATTGAATCCACAATCAATCCCTTGAGATGAATCATAGAGTCGAAGAATTCGTCGAAGGAGTCTTTGAGATTTGCGGTATATATGTGTACAGTATCGTTTGAGTCAAAAAATGTCCTGACTCTTCCATCCGAATCTCGCATGATGCGCCAAAATCGTTGGGCATACTGCGATTCTTTAGATTTATTCCATTGGCGTTCAAGTATAATTGCATTTCTACAGAATTGAAGATTGCGTCCCACACCTGCTGACAAGATTGAGCAGATAAGTAAACGTGATTTACTACTTCTGAATTGTTGTTCAATTTCATCTTTTACCTTTGCATTCTCATCTGACATTTGTAATGGTTTGTGATGACTTAGTAATGCAGCTAATGTTTCACGGACAGCCTTGTGGTGGATTCCAACTGCAAGTTGCTCATTTGGATGGTCCATTAAAAAGCATTCAATCCATGCTGCCGCGCCAAGAATTTTCATCTTACCAGTATGATGGCGCAATTGTTGCATGTAGCCAATAATTGTACCAGCATCTAAATTGGGATGTTCTAGCTTATCCCTCAAATCTTTCAAGACTTGATTATAATCCCCTACAAATTGCTTATTAGCTTCAAATTCACTGACTTCAAATTCCAATTTATGATACTCAATCTTGGGTAATGGTATGTTTACTTCAGACTTCTTTCTACCAATCATATACTTAGAAGTCTTTTGGAAGAATCTATCTCTGAGATATGGAGCTATCCCAAGAGCCTTACCTTCTCGTGAATGAGTACAAAATCTCTCAAGCACTTCCCAAGAATAGAAGTAATTAGGATCTAGTGCATTCAAGGCTACTTTCAATTCCATGATTCTATTCTCAACTGGAGTTCCAGTCAGGAATAAAAGTGGCGCTTGAGTTCCAGATTCTTGAATCAATTCAATGAGCGCTTTAGTTCGTGCCGCTTTCACATCTTTAAAGAAATGTGCCTCATCTACAATTAATGATCCTACTTTACCCTTAACTTGCTTTACAAAATGTGGATCAGATATACGACTCCAGGGAATAATAATTACTTTACTGAGTGGGGAGATATTCTGTCGCGCCACACAAACCACTTGGGGCGCCATTTGCAAATGCTCAAAAGAACTTGGATGTTCTAAATCGAGCCAGAATCTACATTCTTCTTCCCACTGATAAATTCCTCCAGTTGGAGTGACAATGATGCAAAATTTAGTAAAATTGTCGGTAAACTTTCTGGCGTTTTCACGTAGAACGGTAAGGGCTTCAACAGTTTTTCCGAGTCCCATTTCATCGCTACACAGAACTCGACATCCTGCATTTTCTGCAAATTCAACAAACTCTCGTTGGAAAGGCAACAAATTATCATAAAGTAAATTCAGTTCCTGTTGTTTCTGGTATTCTTTCTTGAGAATGGTATCAAAATGCCCACAGGCAAAATGGCGCAAAATGTATGTTGTGCCATTCTCCCCAAACTCAGTTGTGTGAGTTACTTCAACAACTTTACCGCAGATTTCGAAATTGTGGGGAAATAAGCTGTCCCCATAATCCTCTCGCAAAGGTGATGATAAATGTTGCCAATCATTATCTTTAGGTTTGATTTTAAGATTTGGTATTTCATGATAGCCACAGATTTCTTGGATTCTACGATTCATCTTTGTCACCATACAAACATTTAGGACAGTAAATTATCCAATCATTAAGCAACATCCACATAGATTTCTGTTTAGTTCCACATTTGGGACAATTAGGAGGATCTAGAATTTCTAAAGTATTTTCTATAAATCGTTTCCTAAAATACTCTGTCGTTATTTTTGTTAACTTATCTAGTGGGTCCATAACCAACAATAGCTCCCAAAGCTAAATCCTCTTTCGAGAACTTAACTAAGGGAGCTTTGATTTGCTCTGTTCTGTATGTGATTACAATACTAATAGTTAATGCGTTCGTCGTGGGACTAACCACTAGCTACTTATTAAAGTAGGCACGCCATAGTTTCCCTTTCTATACTCCAAATGTGCTACGCTATTGATATTCAGATGCATTTAAAGAAGTTGTGCGGGTGAGAATATTACCACTATAGTTGTGGCTCGGGTATTTGCCCTCTCACTTAGGCTCTATATCTATTGATATAGATTTGCCCTATCCGCACAATTAATCAACATTCCTCAAATAATTCCTGATGATGGTAATTTAGGGAATGTGTGTGAGATCCGCATAGCTCACATTCATTTCCTAATTCACCATTAACTTCAAGTGCAAGTATTTCTGCATACTCAATGTCTGTTGGAGTTGGCGCGACAAGAAGTTCTCGCGCCATTTGGAAGTAATCTGGTGATTTTCCTAATCCCATTGGTAACATTCATAACCTCTCAAATGAAAACAAATTTCGGAATCCATAGTTGAAATACTGGCCACTACTTGCAGAAGTAATGAGATCTAGTATCTTAAAGTCAGGCACTTCACTATAATTATACACAGTTCCATCTGTGAAATGCACAGTTGCATCTTTGGTCAGAAGATTATACTCGATGTAATCAATGGCGCTTGATGCTAAGGTGAATGTAAGAATCCTAATATCAGGACTCAATTGCAATCCACTATTGTTGATTAGGGGCATAGTTTGAAGTTCCAGTGCAGTAATTAATTGCCTCTCTCCAAGAGTTGAAAGCTTTTCTAGCAGAACTTTCTGGTTCAATCCAATAATTACCTTGCTTAAGTAGTAAACTTACTACCCATTCTCCACAATATCTATACTTTTGAATTTTATACTTCATTGGTATGAAGTGATTTTTCAGCATACTTCTCCTTTATTGCTTTTAGCAATTCATTGGGTCTCGTCAATGACTCTCCATTCAATTCATTGACCAAGGGCATCTACTGGTTTCTCCAAGGATTCTCTTACTGATCTTAATTCAGTATTCAATTGCTCAATACAAATAAGATAACTTTGAATGAGACTTGTATTCATTTTATCTACTTTAAACATTAAGTCTAGCAAAGTAGATAGAGTAACAAATCCTGCAACGTAGAATTCTGTTACTCTATATCTTTGAATTTGATTATTTAAATTAAGCTCTTTGGGCATACTTCTCCTTCATTGCCTTAAGCAATTCATTTAGTTGATGTAAAGACTGGTGTGATAATTCTTCAGTCTGAGAATCTGTAAATTTCAAACTTGTGGCGCGCCATACTTCAGTCTCTATTTTACTTATCAACTGATGTTTTAGAGTTTGAAGATCGAATTGACGCATTCTGGTCTTTCCTGTAATACCATTTAATTCGTTGTTCAATGTTCAGATGCCAAATATGCAATTCTGGAATCCCACGGAAATAATACTCAGGAAAACCATTTGCATTCAAGTGATTTTCAAGATTGTCAATTGCTTCTTTTAACTTTCTGAGTAATTCTTTCTCAACTGAATTCTCAAATTCATATCCCATATTAAATTACTCCACAATATCCGGAGATCCTAAAGTGAATTCCCATTTGCCCCATAATTCTATAGAGCACACAAAGAATCCACTCTGTTCAATTTCAAATCTCAATCGTGCTGGTGTGTCACTAAATGTGATGCAGCGTGTGGCAGTTAAAATTACTTGTGTACCATTAACTGTCAATTCATAGTCTTTCATTAAAATTGTCCCACTTCTTTCTAGGGATAAGTTTCGCGCCATATGATTGACCCTACGCCCTTCTGAGGCAAAAGTCAAGCTGTACTTTAGCGTTATGTCCTTTGTTTTCAAGGGGTTACAGGTTTTTACCAACTGTACACTTAGTGTACACTTATGTGAAGGCTTGTTAATGTATTCATTCTTAATCATACTATTACGAATATGATTAAAAATGAGCACAAAAATGCCACACCCTAGTATTGACTCCCAGTTAGAGAATCAGTACTAAAGTGTGGCGATGGTTAGTTGTGTTACAAATATATCACTTGTGTGATTCTAAGAAGCGGGCAAACTCATCCATAATACTCTTTTTGTATTCCTGCGGGAGTTTGCCAGTCTCTTTGTATAGCCTACGGTCTAGTCCTTTTAGAGACTTTGCTTGTTTTGTTCGCGCTTTCTCAATTTCTTTGTTCAGTCTCTCAGAACGCTCATGCGCGATGACTTCTGCCCATTGCTGTTCACGGCGACGCGCCGCTTTAATTCGCTCCACTGAGATTCTCTTGTCATAAACTGAACAAAGTATGTTGAGTTTAGCTGACAGCATCCCAATGTCACGCGCCATTTGCGCTAGATCCATTCGTTGCAATTCATCGAAGGATGCAAATTCGCTACTTACTTCACTCAGGAAGTAAGAAGTGAATCCCAATGACTCGACTAACTGGGAATCCAATTTACACTTGGATTCAGTTATCTGTGTTTTACTCGCATCTATTAAAGATGGAGATTCATCTGGATGGAAGATCTTACGAGACCTCATTCCTTCTCCCTTATAAACTCACATGAATCTGCGATTGCATTCATTAGTTGTCGCTCCATTTGAACAAATTCCCACAATAAGGTAGCCTACTAGGTTAACATACTAACTCCCATTTAATCCTGGGGGCGATAATATGTATGGCTAGTAGGCTACAGAGTTCTAGGAACTAGTTCTCAGTCTCTCCCGACTCGCTTTCCTCAACATCTGGAATCTCACTATCGTCAATTTCATCGGTGGGCGCGACCGTAGAGTACTCCACTGTCAAGTCAGAACGAAGTGTGAACAAATTGGGCAGTTCAGTCACAAACGGCTTACCATCGTTTGACTGTTCTTGAAACGTCATAAACGCACTGATTTGCTCGGGAGTAGCATGAAAGATTGTCTTCATGCTCTCCACAACCTGACAGTTAGCAGCCACGGAAGCAAACATTTCTTTGATTGTCTGTTGTACCGTCTGGTACATATATTGTTTCCATTGACTCTCATAGAGCTTACGGAGTGATTCAACGTTCACTGATTCCACAGGGGCATGGTCAACCGTCACCTTTACGATTGTCCCCTTGTCGTCTACCTTAACATTAATCGAGTTCGTCTTAGTTCTTGCCATAATCTTACCATCTTTCTACAGTTTATCGTCGTGTTATAGACGTGCTGGTCACGACACTAATGCACCCATAATTAGATCATGGATTAAGTGTCGCGCCACTGTTACACCCTACAATGTAAGATGTAACTGTGGAATACCAATCATTCCGCCCATGCCATATCCGGAAATGTTGGGAAGTTATCAGGTATATGATTGAGCATACGTTCAATCAATTGTTCTAGTCGCTCCAATTGTTCATCGGTCATTTCATGTGCTCCATACCATCCTTTAGAAGTCTTGCAAGTACTTCTAATTCAGTCGCCCCAAGCCGTTCAATCGCGCCAATGAGTGCATTACGATACTCCATTGGCTCACAATTCCCTTGTAAGAAGTCTGTGGTGATTGACTCAATTGTTTTCATTTGTTTGTCCTTTCAAGACACTAAAGTGTAAACTAAGTGTACAGTTAGGCGCTGTCGCGCCAATGGAATGAGCGAGTTAGCGAATATGAGTGTCCTAGACTCACCTTGAGTGTAAGTGACTCACATTTCAAGGGTACTAGTACTATTGGGGTGAAACGTCACTTTTAGGGGTGTGTCCTTATATACTATATATATTATGTATATATATGAATATAAAGGGCTTAGCAAACTAGTACCCACTCTAACCTAGTACTAGTGTTAGGTAGGTGCTTTAGAGCTTTTTTGAGCTTTTCAGTTTTACTTTTTTAGTACCTAGTCTAGTACTGAAGTACTAAAAGGTACTAGTATGAGTAAGTGACTGAAAACAAAGGGAGAGTAGAGCCTAACGCTCCTGATTCAAGTCTTCCACACATCTGTCATAGATATGCAGCCATACCCTTAGCAGCATATTAAATGATGCGTCAGTGGTATCAGGAGCATCCTGTAATGACTCGATTAGGAGTAATGCTTCCCTATCAGTGTGATAGTTCATTGTCTTGTCCTTTCAATCAAATGCAATCATCCCAATGCACGCGCCCATTAGTCATTTGTCTTACAGTATGTAAGAGCATGAGTGGATCTAGTGCATTGGAGAATAGCACTTGTTTGTCCCTGTTAATTACTGGCCAGCATTCAGTTGTCAAAGATCTTGTGGAGTAAACTAGCTCCATCATCAGTATAGCACGCGTGCAAGCGAGTACAATACTATCTTTAGATAGTCATGTCTTAGTATCATAGTCCACATAACCTTATAAGTGCGCACTCACATTCAGTGCAGGGGATATGAGTGTAACGTACTCACATAAGTGTGTTGAGTAATAGACTATTAACAGATGTGAGTGTCTGACACTCAACTATACTGAGCGTAGCGAAGTCACATAACATGAGTATACATTGTATCACTCAACAGATATGAGTGCGCGTGACTCAAAGAAATGTGAGTGTATCTCACTCATAGTACTCGACCCGGACCCGTACTCCCCAAATCAGATTAGTACCTTTATATTATGGGCCCTTACCTCATTCACATAAATGTACTTTTATTCCCACTTAACTTATTCTAAGTGAAGAAAGGTGCCCTAAAATATCCCATCCCGCCCAGAATGCATCTTCACCTTTTCTTCTTTTTAATATTTATTATCCTACTAATTAAAACTAAGTAGTGTTAGGTTCTACTATTCCATTCGCGCCACCTATCCTGTTGATTCGATGGCGCGACTAGTTCTTGCATTCCATCGCGAAGTGTGTTAGACTGTCCCTTCGTGAGTCAGAGGTTTACCTAAATAAATGGAAGAAATACAAAAACTCTTGCCGTTATTTGGGTTTCTTGGTACAATCTGTTCAGCAATCATAGCGGCACTTCTTTGTAAGTCTATTACAGAAGATCTTAAATTAACTATTAGAGACCTTAGCATAGAAGTACAAGAAATAAAGATTCAAATGACTGAGATAAAAACTATTTGTAGACTGACTCACTCAAGAAGCATTTTATAAGAAGGGAAGAAAGATAATGCCTGTTATATCTGTGGTAATTACCTTAATCGTCCTGGGTGTTATACTATGGTTAGTTAACACCTACATTCCAATGGACCCTAAAATTAAAACTATTCTCAATGTTGTCATTGTTATCATCGTAATTCTGTGGCTCCTAAACATGATAGGATTCCTCGGCGGAACAATGCCGATTTACCGAGTGCGATGATCCTAACAACAGCATCTGATAATGTTCTTATTGCACTTATTACTATGATTGGAGTGGTAATTAGTGCAACAATGAGTGCTATTACAGCATACATTGGAGGTAAGAACTCCCAACGAATTGCACAGAATACTATAGTCCTTCATGGTCAGAAAGAAACCATTGCACAATTGGAAAAGAATACTAATAGTATGAAGGATGCGTTGGTTAAGGTTACTGGAGAGAGTCAGAAAGCTATAGGAAATTTAGAAGGTAGAGCGGAACTCACTGCTGAAACTAATGCTACTACTGTAAACAAGGAATCAAAATGACTAATTTAACAGAACTAATTCAAACTACCACTACTGAGTCTGAGGCGCGACTACGCACTGAGGAATCTCCGTTGGCGCGACTGAACCGTGAAACAAAAGAATTGGTTGAAGAGAGTTTAAGTAAGTGGGAACAAAAAGGAAACGGGCAAGAAACTGCAACTGAGAATTATTATAAACAGGATCATAGTATGGATACTCCTATTAGTGATGATCCAACAACTTGGACTCCTGAGTATAAAAGATTTTTTAGTTCAATGTTTCCAACTACTTATTCTATCCTTTTAGAAAAAACTAAGAGTGATTCTATTCCCAGAACTCCTTTGATGAGTATTGAAGAGTGTAGAGAAATCACTAAAGAAGACTATGACTCGATTCCCAGACCCCCTTCTGGGGGTTTCTATACAATATTGATGCAAGTAAAGGAGGACAAAGATGCCCCTCCCACTGACAATTGATTGCGCCGAAATCAGTCGCGCCGTTGAAACTGCTCTAGTTAAAGAGAAAGTAATTCCGGAGCGTCAAGAAGCAGTTCAGGGTCTGCGCGACGCTGAAATGACTCCTTATCAACTCTCAGTTTACTTAGCTAATCTGATTATGAGCGCGAAGGATTCTACTCGTTTAAATGCAATTAAGGCAGCATTTGGACTGTATGGAATAAATATCCTATCAGAATCAGTCGCGCCAATGATTCCCTCAATTACTTTTAATGTGATTGGAGAGAAAACGCAACTTAATAATTTGTTTGCTCCGGAAAGGAATCTTGATTAATGTCTACTGAAGTTACTTTTGAAACTGAACTTACTTCTCTTATTAATAAATATAGTATGGAGAATGGTTGTAATACCCCAGACTTTATACTTGCTGGTTTTTTACAGGACTGTCTAAGAAGTTTTAATATTACAGTTCAACAGAGAGAAAATTGGTATGGAAGAACTATTGCTCAATGCTCCCCGGAGATTAAATAATGCCCACTGAAACTACTATTAAACTTCCTTCAGTTCAAGTTAAAAGTGATGAACGGGAAATTGTAGCTGGACTTAGACTTTATGAACTTTCCTTTAAGAAGGGACTCATGACTCGTACTCATTTTCAGGCTGCTGATAAGCAAAGTGCCATTGAAAAGGGTAAGGCATTCTGTGAGAAATATCATGCTACTTTTTGCGGAGTAGATGATTTTCTAGTTGACTTAGATGAATTTGGTAAAAAGTTAGATGAAAGACGAGGTTTGTAATGGGTGTTCTATTGCAGATTTTGCAGTTACTTCCTTTTATTATTCAAACTGTTCAGACTGTTGAGCAGGCAATTCCAATTGCTGGTGCAGGCCAACAGAAGTTGGATCTTGTACTAAATGCTATTCTTGCGGCTGATGCTGATGCAAGTAAGTTGATTCCAATTATCACTAAGATCATTGGGAACATTGTAGCAACTCTGAATGCTGTTGGCGTTTTCAAGAAAGCTTAATATGAGTCTCTCTCCTATTCCTATTTCTTCAATATTTCTATTTCCAGTATTAGCATCTAGTTATTCCTGGAATCCAGCATTGCCTGCTAAGTTCTGGTCAATGGATCTAAGTGATCATAGTCATGATTCTGCTGAGGATCCAGACTTTGTAATCTTTGACTATGCAAATGTTGTTGCAGGTAACTTGGTTGTAGCAAAGAAAATGTTTTCTAGAGCTGATGCAGTAGCAAGTAATGTTCCAGTAGGAACTTATCCTTGGCCTCCTGGTTCTGTTACTCCACTCCCAGTTATTACTCCGCTAGATCTTACAAAGATCCCTGCTGGATATGTAATTGGGTTAAATATAATGCAACAAGTTGAGTTAATGCCTCTTGTCAGCCCAACTATTCCCTTTACTCAGGCGATAAAGGATGCAATTTTCCAGATCCTAGCTAATACACAGAAGTAACTATATGAAGTTGGCGCGAATTTTATTCATTATCTCATGTATTGGAACTTATGGATATGCCTCAAATCCAGTCCTGACTTCCTTGGATAATGCAATTGCAACCACTGATGCACTTTTAGTCTCATTATCTGCAACTTCACCCATGGATGGCGCGATTAAATCTGAGATAACCTCTGTGGTCGCGCCATTGCCTGGAATTTCATTAATGATAGTTACAGAATTGTCATTGAGTGAGACAGATGCGGCGCGAGCACAGCAAATTAATCAGTGGTTATCCCCCGTTCTTGCTCGTCTCTCTAATTTGTCTCCTACTGCTAAGTCGATTGTGGGGGCAACAGTTAGAGATTGGCAGACTTTTTTGAATTCTTATACAGTCCCATTGGCAGCAACTGCTAATTCAAGAATGGGCGCGACGAAATTTCGCGCCAAGGACTTGAATAATATTCAAAAACATACAGTAATTCTCAACACACATGCAACTAACATGGTTAGTATGCATTACCGTTAGCCTACTAGGTTATCTAAAGACTCAGCTGTGGAACTTCAATTTCAATTCTCCTCTTCAACAGCAGAGGAGTTTTTTAATTGTGGGGCGCGAAACATTGAGTGGATGTCCGGATACGGTGCAGGAAAAACATATGCCGCAATGCAAAAAGCAATTGCTCTTATGTGTAAATTTCCAGGATATCGTGTTGCAATTGGACGGTTTACCAATAAGGCACTACAACAGACTACTAAGAAAACTTTCTTCAAAGTGTGTCCTCCCGAATTGTATGCAGACGCAAATGGAGGAAGAAATGTACAGGAATCTTGTACATTATTTAATAAATCTGAAGCAGTTTGGATGCACTTTGATGACATGAGTGAGGGGGATTTAAAATCCCTAGAAGTTAATATGGCTATCGTAGATCAAGCTGAGGAAATCTCAGAAAGTGTCTACTTAACCTTGGATAGCCGTGTAGGAAGGTGGGATAAGGTTACAGTTCCTGGAGATATTCCCAATCCACCCATTAATGCATTCACTGGTGCTCCAATGGCGCCTTCCTACATGATTCTTTTAGCAAATCCCCCAGATGAGGGAGAGTATTCATACTTATGGCAAAGATTTCATCCTGAATCTCAAATTTGGCAAGAACAATACTCGACTACCCATAAGTATTTCGAGAGTGCATCATTTGAGAATAAAGCACTACCTCCTGAGAACTTAAAAGTAATGTTAAGTCGTGATCCTGAATGGGTCCGACGATACGTTTATGGTAAGTTTAGTAAGGGTGAGGGAGCAATTCATGAGATTTCTCCACTTTCAATTCTGGAAGTTGATGAGGATTGGGTTAGGAATAACATACTTAAGAAAGGATCATTGGCGCGAGTCTTGGATCATGGCGCTAGTAGTCCTACAGCTTGTACTTGGTGGGCTGCTCTTAATGGGATCTATTTCTGTTATCGTGAATACTATCAACCTGATAAGGTTATATCAGAGCATCGTCGCAACATTACTGATCTAAGTAGGGGTGAGACTTATAGCGTGAATCTGGCTGATCCGAGCATTTTTAGAAAAAGTAATGAAAAGTATGGCGGATTCTGGTCTGTTGCAGATGAATACTTAGATCCTACTCTTGATTCTCCTCCAATTGGTTGGAGTCCTGCTGATAACAATGAATTTGCGACTAGGAATAGAATTAATGAACTTTTGCGTATTTCTGGTTCTATTACTCATCCTAATTTACTGGATCTCAATCAAGAACCAATGAAGGGCGCGCCAAGAGTTTACTTCATTAAGAAGACTAAGGATTATGCATTTGGATGCGATCATATCCTTCGCGAAACAGCAAGTCAGCGTAAGAAACTCCTGGATGAAGTGAATGGAAAGAAGATCTACAGTGACGAACGTGAAGCAAGTGTTTCAGATCATTCCTATGACACATTTAGATACTATTGTGCAAGTCACCTTGCAAGTAAGTCTGAGGGAAGACCAAAACCCAAACCGGGTAGTTTCTTTGCTGCAAGAGATAGAATTAAAGCTGTCAAAATTGCTAGAGATATGTATGGAATGAGTTTTAATAACTGAGATGATTACTAATTTACAAGAGTGGATACTTAAACTTATTGTTAAGAAACTTGTCAGACAAGGCGAGTGGCATGAATATAATATAATAACTTATTATTCTATTATGAGTAATGCCTTATACAATGAGTTTACTGAAGATAACCTAGTTACTCTGAAGAATTTTTCAGAGAATTGTTTTGATCTTGCTTGGAAATTATAACTAGATGATCAAAAAGTACAGGGCCAAAAAGCAGTCGCGCCCAGTGGTTTCTTCACCCAGAAGTAATCAGAAGTCAGAAATGTATGACTCTGACTTACATACTGGTAAGATGTTTATGGCGCGAATTCGTCAGGCGCAGAAAACTAAAGAAAAGTGGGAAGACAAATTCAAATGTGCTAAGTTGGAAGAGTATTATGAGGGTAAACAGTGGAAGGATATGGACAACTATACTCCATATGTTCTCAATCTGTTTTATAGTACCATCGAGATTAAGAATCCAGCTTTACTCTTTCGTAATCCTACTTTTTACTGCGCTCCTACTCCTGGTGGATATGATTTTGATCCTGAGACTGCATTCCATAAGGCAACTTTAGCCACAGATACAGTAAATACTCTCATTAGTAATCCAAACACTGATCCTGGAATGGAGATTCAGCATTCTCTTCTAGAATCAATGTTTCGTTTTGGTATGATTGAAGTGGGGTATGGTGCGACTTGGATTGATAATCCTAATGCGAACAAACCAGTTCATGAAGACCAATATGAGCCTGAACTGAAGAACAAAGATGATACCACAACTGAACCAGATAAAATTCCGGAAGAAGAACATATCTATCTCAAATCTATTCAGGCTCATCGAATTTTATTGGGAGGTTGGGCAGCAAAGACATTAGATAAGACCAATTGGGTGGCTTATTATGAGTATATTCCTATGAAGGATATTCTAGATAAGTCCCTTGGTTTGCGCCATATTGAGGAGATGAGTATAAATGCTGCAAAGTCTCAAGACTATGTTCTTGATGAAGATGAGGATCTGGATCTTGGAACTGGTAAGATCAATGATAACTCTCAGAAAGGTGATCTGGCGAAATATTGGCACATCTTTGATAATCGTGCCAAGAAACGTTACTTACTTCATGAGGGGACTGAATTAATTTGTAAAGAAGTTCCTTATCCTGGTCCTACTGGCAAGCAGCGTTTGCAACTCAAGGATCTTAGATTCTCACTGAGAACAAAGGGATGGCTTCCAATTCCTTATACTTACAACTGGATGTCCTGCCAGGATGAACAGAATGAAGGATTGGAGCAAATTCGGGCGGCGCGACGACGTACTAAGCGAGTTTTTACTCAAGTTGGAGAATCTGTAGAAGAAGAAGAACAACAGAAATTACTTTCTGGTCCTGATGGAGTTGTAGTTAAAACTTCTCAACAGAATGCACTTCAACCTCTGGAATTTGGTAGACTTGATCCTGTAATTGGTCAAGCACTCCAACTTTCAATGAACAACTTCCGCTTAGTAAGTGGCGCGACAACACAAGATCAGGGACTTGGGGATAGAACTACTGCAACTGAAGCGAATATTACTAATACAAGAGCAGGAATTCGTGAGAATAAAGATCGGGAAATTGTAGCTCAGTGGCTTTGTGATATTGCACGAGAGGTTCTTCTAACTGCAATTGATAATTTTACACTTCCTACTTGGGTTATGATTAACTCTGACTCTAAGGATAGTTGGGGGCAGGAGTACGGAGACATTCAGCAAGAATGGAAGCAGATTAAGACTGATGAACTTGCTGGAATTGACTTCAAAGTATCTATTGAAGTAGATACTATGTCTCCAGTTGCTAATGACATTGAGAAGAATAAGTTTCTCAATTTCATGGCAGTAATGAATCAATTTCCCCAACTTTCACTCAATCCAGTCCTAATCAGGGAAGCAGCCTTCAGACTTGATTACCGGAATGAGAAAGTGATTAAAGCATTCCAACAGGCTGCAATGTTACAAATGATGGGACAAGCGGCAGCGCAAGGTGGACAAAGTGTTCCTCCTGGTGGAGTTCCACCACAACAAGCACCAAATACTCCGATGGCGCAAAGAACTGCAGAACAAATGATGCCTCCAGCACAAGGGCAGATTGAAAATCAAATGGCCTCACAAGGAGTACCACAGTAATGTTTAATCCAGCACATCTCCTAAATGGAATTGCATTCGCTCATGCATTGAATGGCGGATCTCCCCAAAATGTAAATCTTGGCGCGAATCCTCAGCAAGGAATGAGTAATACTCCCAGTGGTGGACAACAACCAAGTGGGAATCAACCTCTTAATATGAGCGCGAAAACAAGTCAACCTCAATTTCCTCCAGAAGCTCATGCTGCTATGCAGAAACTTCATCAGACCTTACTTGCTCATCATTTGAATGAAATGACTAAGCACGCAAAGGCTGTACATATTCTGACAGGTGGAAAAGCATGAGTCCCAATCAACATTTAACTGATAAACAAGTAAAACTCGCTAATGAAAAAGGAGAGTGTCCAGTTTGTAATAAATTGGATGCTTTAGAAGAAGGACCCTACACAAATATAATATGTATAAAATGTGGGGCAGTATTTGTTAATAATCCCCAACTTGGTCATTATTATGTGGGTAATAAACTACTATTGAGGATAAAATAGCGTGAGTCAACAATTTCATGGTACAATTTTCTCATTCCCACAAGTCCTAAAGTTCGACCTAGAAGTGGAAGAACGTAAGGCGCGAGTCAGACTGGAGCGAGATAAACTGTCAGATCAATTAACTAAAGAGGGATTTCATTTTCAAGGGAATGATTGTATTCCTTATGTAAGTCCTAATGATCCCATTTATCGCGCCATCGAGAAAGCAATGGAGAGATTTGAATGACTTTTTACTACTCAGTTAGAGATTCTACATACACTGTATGGATTGAATACCAGGGTACTAAGACTTATGAGGCTAGTGGAAACTCACTTGAAATGGCCTTAGGAAATTTAGTTTATGCACTCTCCCAAGGGGATGATCCCAATAGAAAACCATTGATTAAAGTAATTAAAAAGCAATCTTACTATCATGAGGGAGATAAAGTGTGAACATTCACGTATATTTGCATGTGGTCGAGTCGGAAGATTCCCAGCTCGATCAAATATTAACCACATTACAAGAAATTAAATTAAAGGAAGATCAATTTATGTCTCAGATTACCGATTGGGCAGCTGCTGAACAAGTTCAGTTGACTGCAATTAGTACTACTCTTGATGCTGTTGTAGTAGGAATTGCTGCTCTTGATGTGCTAATTACGAATTTCCAGAATTCTCCTGGAACTTTGTCTACTGCAGATCAGGCTGCACTTGATGGTATTCAGGCAGCTTCTGCTGCTTTGGTTACTAAAAGTGGCGCGATTTCTGTCACTCCGCCAGTTTCACCCGTTCAGACTGTTGTTAGTTAACATAAGTTGGGGACTTCGGTCCCCTTCTTCACACTTTACTCAAGGAGAATTAAATGCCTATTAATAAGAAAATGATGGGTAACATGAGACGAGAGTATGGCGCGAAGAAAGGGACTTCGGTTTACTATGCTAAGGAAAATAAGGAAGGTAAATTGAATAATAAGAATAAGGTTACTACCGAGGGATCTACTTCTAAGCCAACTTCAAATGATGGTGTGAAAGATCCTAAGGAAATTGAAGAGTCTGTTGGAGAAGAATCGAAGGAAAAGAAAGAATTCAAGACTAAGGGAAGCGCGAAAGCAGCTCTCCGTCATACTCTTTCTATGCAAATGGCTCCTAAGAAAGGTAAGTACGCAAAATCTGCTGGAAAGGCGTTGGATTAATTATGAGTGATTCAATTCTTGAAGCTGTTACTAAAGCTAATAATACTATAGTTGAGGAAGAAGGTAAAGCAACTCAAGTTGTCGCGACAACTTCTGAAACTACCACTGAACCAGTTACTGAAGAAGTTCCTGAAGAAAAGGAAGAGGAACTTAAACTTGATAAACGAACTACTGATGCACTAGGAATTCTTGATCTTCTTGAAAATCCTGAGACAGCTTCTGAATTTATTCGCCAACTTGCTACTAAGGCTGGTTATAAATTAGATGCAACTTCAACCCCTAGTGAGGTTAAGAAAGCAGTAAAAAGTGCTGCTGAAGTCATTAAAGAGAAATTGGGAGATAATTACGAATTCTTATCAGGCCCAATTGGAGATGCACTCACAGAAATTCTCGAACAACAGCGCGCAGAATTCCAGTCTGAACTGCAAAAACGCGACGTACAAGTTTTTGAAGCGAATTTTGCTAAAGAGTATGCTGAAACTATCTCTAATCTTAAGATTAATGAGTCAGAAGCTGCTGCATTAAATACTCTTTGTCAAGAACAACCGAATTATGGTACAGTTCCACTTAAAACTTACTTGGCGCGAATGTTAACGATAGTTCGAGTGGAGCAAACTCAAAAATCTGAACGAATTAAAACTGCTCAAAAGCAGAAGGAAAATCTCAAAAATCGCTTACCGAGTGGCACTGAGGTAACTGAAGTTCAGGAACAAACTAAGGTTGATAAGCACGGTCATATGACAGCAAAGGAAGCTGCATTGATGGCGCAAAAACAACTTCAGGGAAATTAAATGTCAATTACTTATGGGGCTTCAAGTCAGCCCCTCCAAACTACAACCAATTTTGATGCCCTATTTTCTGCATCACTTGCAAATTATAGGAAAACACTAACCGATAACATTTCTACTTCCAATTTCTTCTTCAATAAGATGAAAGAAATGGGATTGTGGGAAGGGCGCGACGGCGGCCTTTATATGATTGAAGACCTGATGTATGGTCTTTCTCCCGTCGATACTTATGATGGTTATGATGAATTGCCGCTGACTCCTACTGAGGGAATTACTCAGGCTCAGTATCAATGGCGCCAAATTGCTGCTCCAGTTTCCATTTCTGAGAAGGAACGGAAAATGAATAAGCAGCGTATTATTGATTTAATTGCTTCGAAACTCAAGCAGTGCGAAATTGGAATGCAGGAAGCATTTCCTAAATTCCTTCTGCAAGGTTCCTTAGCAGGAAGTGGCGCGAGTTTAATTACTCCTTATTCTTCTCCCAAGAATGGTTCTGTTGCTTTTGATCCCTTGCCACTTTTAGTAGCACTTGATCCTACTGTTGCTGCTGCTATGGTTGGTGGAATTAGTCCTGTTGGTAATACCTGGTGGGAGAATCAGACTACTACTGCTGCTGCTACTGATTATACTCATTTCTTAAACGAAGTATTGCATCTTTACAATAATTGCTCCAAAGGTCCTGGTGGTCCCCCGAAGATTGCAATTTGTGACCAACAGACCTGGGAACTTTTCTCTGCTGCTTATTATTACAAGTATCGTACTGAAGCACCTGAAACTGGAGATTATCCATTTCCAGTAATTAACTTCTTCGGTGTTGAAGTAGTTTGGGATCAGTATATGCCCGACGTATACTCCAATACTACTTCTACTACTACCTATGGGACTCTCATGTTCTTGAATCCTGACTTCTTGAAAGTCGTTTATGAGAATGAGTCCAATTTTGTCGAGACTGAATTCATTCGCCCAGTAAATATGGATGCAAAGTTCAAACACATCCTGTTTATGGGTGGAGTTACTATGAACAATCGTCGTAAACAGGGTGTTTACGGGAAAATCCCCCGCACTCTGACTGCTGCATAAGGAGATAATACAATGGCAAATTCACCCGTTGGAACTAAAAATCGTCCTTATCAGTCAGTTATTTCATTCAGAAACGCTGATGCTGCTGTAATTCCCGTTGGGAGTCCAGTAGTTTTGCAAGTTAATGGAGTTGGTGGAGTAGGGGATGGCTACTCAGTAGTTCTTCCTTCTTCTGCTACTGGCGCGATTGCAGCAAGTCTCGCACAGGGAATTGCCTGCAATCCACAATCTTGGGCAGTTGGCGCTTACAATGATGTGATTGTCGGTGGTGTCGCGCCAAATGCGAAAGTTCTTATGCTCTCTAGAAGTGCCACAGGTGCAAATTGGGCTTCTTTTGCTGCAGGAGGACTTGGAGATGTTCTTACTGTAGACACTGTTAGAAATGCTTTGGCATGGAGCGCAACTTCTCCCGCTGGAGCATTAGCGCAATTTATTTTGATGGATTCTTGGGCATCGTATACTACTATTGCTTCTCAAACTGCAGATACTACTTTTACCTGGGTTAATACCCTGAATACTAATTTCACTGTAGTTACTTTGTCTGCTGCTTCAACAGTTGCAACTGTTAGTGCTCGTGTGTTTATTCGTAACATTGGCTAATTAACTTAAGGGGTTGGTCCTAACTTATTCACTCCATTGTACTATACCTTAAAGACAATTAAGTAAGTGGAAAGTTGAACCAACCCCTAATTCTAGGAGAATTGATGCGTCCCAAACTTAGTTGTGAATTAAAATCTGATTCAGTTCTTAGACAGATTCGTGATTTAACTGCTGAAGAAATGGTAGATTGGTTAATAGAATTTAAGGGATTAGAAAAATCTGGTCGGGATAATGTTATATCTAATTTAAATGAACAGTTTAAGTGGCATAGACTTAATGGTAGATTAGATAGATCTAATTTCTGGACTGTTATAGCACTTTTATTAAAGGTTAAATTATTTTCTACTACTGATTATGAGGTAATTAAGTAATGTCTTCTAAAGTTTTAATTGGAACTAATGTACTTACTGCAGTGGACTCGGCAATCTACTGTAACCATATTAATTTCTATTGCCTTCTGGCGCGAAATAGGGATATCAAACTCGTTCATTGCGCCCCAGGAAGAATGGCAATTGATAGAATGAGGAATATGTGCGCTAAGGTTGCACTTGAAAGCGATTGCACCCATATCCTATTTCTTGACGATGACGTGATGGTGCAACCTGGGACTATTGAAAGTCTCATTGAAACAGATCTTGATATTGTGATGGCCCATACATACATTCGTGGCTATCCTTATCACCCAATGTCGTTTAAGCGAAAAGAAGGTCCTACTGGAAGGTATGACCTGGAGCACTTTGATGACGTTATTGAAAAGTCTGAAAAAGGCGTGGCGCGATGTGAAGCAGTGGGATTCAGCTGCTGCCTTATCAAAACTTGGCTCTTTAAAGAATTGGATCCTCCATATTTTGTAACTACTCCTAACTCAACTGAGGATGTTTATTTTTGCCTGAGATGCAAGAATGATATTCAGGGTTCTATGATTGTTGATGAAGCTGGAAATTGGCACCCAGAAGGTAAGGAAGTTAAAATAGGAGTTGATCTTCGAGTTCCTACTGGACATTTGCTGGACAGACAGCCTGTATCAATGTTTAATGTTGACACTCTCAAACGTATTCATGAAGAGACTGATGGAGCGAATAAGGATAAGATCAAAGAAGTTGAGGCGGAGAAAAGTAATCGTGCCAATAATTACCTCAAGGAAGTTGAGGCGCTCCAATGAAACTCAACTTAGGTGCAGGTAAGGCTAAGATTGAAGGTTACATAAATATTGATATTAGTGAGGAGTGTAACCCCGACCTAGTATGTGACTTCAGAAAAGGTCTTCCCTATGCAAGTGGAACTATTGATGAAGTTGTAATGTTTCATGTGATTGAACACATTGAGAAGAAATTTCACGAACTTATCTTCTTAGAAGTTAAGAGAGTCTTGAAGTCAGATGGAGTATTCATTCTCACATTTCCAGACTTTGCCAAATGCGCGACAAATTGGCTAGTTAATAAAGCTGGAATCAGAGAATTCTGGGAAGCTACAATTTATGGTCGTCAGTTGTATCCTTCTGACTATCATGTATGTGTATGTACAGTAGATGGGATGGCGCGAAAATTGGCCCAAGTTGGATTTGACTCATTCTGGCAGGGATATGAGAATAATAGTCAAATAGGCATGGATTGTAATGGAGTGATTAAATGTACTAAGGTTAAGGTGATAACCTATGAGGAAGCTTTGAGAGAAACAGTATTTGGAGATTAATTTAATGTCAAAAGCACATCCTGGTTTTGCTAAAGTTGCTTCTGGAATGGCAGCTAAACAAGGTATTAGTAAGCAAGCTGCAAGTGCAGAGCTAGCTGCAAGTACGCGTGGCGCGAGTGCAGGAGCTAAGAAAGCTAATCCTAATCTTAAAAAAGTGAAGTAAATGCCCCAGTCAATCTCAGATATTAAAGTCAAAGTTCGGGAGAATCTGGCTGATAATGGAGTTACTTGGTATTCCAATATTAATGTAACTGACTCCATTCAGGACAGTTATAACTTATTTAGTGCACTTACTCGTCCGATCAATAAGACTACTTTCTTTCCCTTAATTGCTGGACCTCATTATGCACTAACAGATTCTATTCCCGATCTCTATATAGTTCAAGGGATTTACAATCCACTGACAAATCTTTGGCTTCAATATTGTTCTACTTCTGAATTATCTAAATCGCGCTGGGACTGGGAGCGATGGAATGGGACTCCTTGTTTTTGGAGTCCCCTATCCTTTCGTAGGCAGGTTATTGTTCCCTGGGATCCAAATCCATCTTCTGCACTATATCTTGCATACATTGCTCGCGCCAATGAATTAACTGATGCAGACATCCCACAGATTCCAGAGTCTTGTATCTCATTTATTGAGAATTACAGTACCTGTGATATGTTGGAACAGGCACGAGAATTTAAGAAAGCAGCAGCATGGTTTGAGCGATGGCAATCTAATTTAACTCTTGCAAAGCGAATTATACTAGACTTGGCGCGAATTCATAGGACCAAAGTATTTGAACCCTGGAATTTGATGGGTCGATACACTGGAAAAGGTTACAATATGACATTGGTAAATAATGAGACTCCTACTGGCGCGATTAATGGGGTCAATACGACTTATACCTTAGCACAGATTCCTAATCCTAGTTCTTCCTTAGCCCTATATAAGAATGGAGTTTTACTCTACCAGAGTGTGGATTATACTCTTGTTGCAAATACAATTACTTTAGGATCTGGATCTCTATGTAGTGGAACTGATGTTCTTCTAGCTTGGTATCAAATGGCCTAGTTATGGCAACCGTCTGGTCGGACAATACAATTAATAGATTTGCTCAAGCTGTTGAGGAAGAGATTTCTTCCAGTTTGAATGTAATCTTAGATAGATGGGCTATACCAATTCAAGTTGGAATTTATGATTATCAAATTCCCAATTACATCACATCTTTTCGTAGAGTAACTTGGATAGGATATGAACTCAATCCTAGGTCGCGCCAAGATCAAATAAGTTCTGCTACAACTCCTTTCTTAACGACAGAATCAATGCCCAGAGAATATCTCATCAGTGGGATGGGATTTAATACTATTAGGTTACTCCCTACACCAAATATCTCCTTGAGTTATACAACCGGAGACTTGTGGCTTCCAGTAAACTACATGAATGCTTGTGTAATTGAGTTTTCTCGGCGCGCCGAAATTACTGATCCTACAATGAGAATTCCTGAGTTTCTGAGACGTTTGTTCTTCAGAGACGCCATCCTTGCTAGATGTTTATCTCAGGAAGGGCAAGGTCAGGATTTGAAAGGTGCTGATTACTTTACAAAGAAGTCTAAGGTTATGCTGAAACTCCTAACTGAGATTAAGGATAATTTGTGGTTATATTGTCCAAAGAGTATGAGTCCTGATCCTTCAAAGACTCCTCACATTTCACATCCAGTGCTTCCTCCGAATTTTCCAGCTAGAGGATAAGTTATGCCAGCTATAGATTATATCAGACAATTAAAGAATCAACCTTTCGAGTCCTTTACTCTTACAATAGCTACTGGACAGACTACAGTAGCTCATAGTTTTACTTATCCTTGGACCAACGATCCAGTTGTGAGTTTGGGACTTATTACTCTTCCTTTGGTGGTAATGAGTGTGGGGAACATTAAGTTAACAGTTATTGATTATCCTATAATCTCAGCATTATCAACTACTGCAATGACTTTATCAATTCAGCAGATTCAAACTGTGGATATAGTAATTCATGTAAATTGTCTGGGAAATCCCGACTAATGTCTCCTGATGATTTGTATTATTATCGACGATGGTTGCAGGATACTGGATTAGTTAGTGATACTCTTCCAGACTATCCAGCACTTACTACATATCCACTTTGTGACTATCTGTGTTACATACGGGATTGGCTATGGCAACCTTGTTGTGTTCCTACAACTTATACTTTCACAGTTCAAGTTGTAGATAGTAATGGAATTTACAATACAGTTGAGTGCTCAATTAATCTGTTATGTATTTGAAACTTTCAATTCCTCATCTGAAAAAGTCTGTAGGACTAGGAGATGTAGTTGCTGGCGCGACGAAATCTGTAGGAATTAAACCCTGCGGAGGATGTAAGAAGCGGCAAGAAATACTTAATCGAGCAGTAGTATTCGCGCCAAAGGATTCTAAGGATGATAACATTAGTACAAAGTAAGATAGTTACTGGTGGGACAGTTACTTTTGATAGTCCAGTAACTGCTGGAAATACTATTATTGCTGTGCTTACTTATACTGATACACTTGAAAGAGCTAATTATCCAGTTGATTCCCAAGGTGGTCTTGATACTTATACTTATAATAATCTTGGAACTATATTTAATTCAGGTAAGGGATTAACTGTATTTGTAGGTTTTGCTCTCAGTAATGGACCCCTATCTCTTTCTTGGACTTTATTTGGATTTTCAGTAGCTAATTTTACTACAATTCTTGAATTCACTACTACTTTAGATTCGTCCTTTGATGTTCAAACAGGAACTACACTTACTCCAGTTTTATTTCCAGATGCAGTTGCTGGTGATCTATGTATTTGCGCCACGTCTTCAGATAGTGATACCTGTGTATTTACATTTCCGGAAGGAACTATAATTAATTCTTTAAATGGAACTGGAGAAGGTGCATTGGGATCTGCTTATACTATTGCAACTACAGGAGCTGGAACTTTGTATGGAGTATTTTCTAGCGGTAATACCCTGTATGTAGCTGGTAGATTAGAAAGTAGTCTTCCTCCAGGATTTAATATAACTTGCGGAACATTACATCAACGTCCTATTCCTGAATAATATGCCATACTATGTTAGAGGTGCTCCAGGAGACGGGTACTTTACAGACCTTTTAGGTAATCCCTTGTCTGGGAGTGGGGGAATTTATGAACTTCCTCCCGATAATCATTGTATAGCAATTCCTCTTCCAGGTTATGCGTTTGCTTGTTGGATTGGTGCTTACTGCTTAAATCCGGAAAGTGGAGAACTTACTGTTCTTAACTGGTGGGGTGGAAATTATGTAGAAGGACTTTTTACTCAGATTTGGGATTATACTTGGGACATTACCAATGGAAGTCCTCCTTATACAGTTACAGTTGGTGATGGAGGTTATCCTCCTGGATTAACTCCTAATGAAGATGGTACTATTGCTTCTGGAGGTTTAATTGAAGGAGGAGATTATCCTATTACTGTTACTGTGACGGATTCAACTGGCGCGACAAGTTCTGTGAGTTGTGATATCAGTGTTCCCATAATTAATATTGGTTGTAATGATCCACCTGATGCTATATTCGGAGAACAGTATGACCATCAATTAATTGCAAGTGGAGGAACTCCTCCTTACTTATTTGGACTTGTAGGAGGGAGTGGACTTCCTCCGGGATTAAGAATAGATCCAATAACAGGAATTATAACTGGAATACCGACTATTAACACTTAGGATTGAAATGAAACGATTTTTAGCAATCTTCACTCTTTGTCTTGTGTCATTCTCCCAATGGGCGCTTGGCGCGAATTCCTACTACGGAATTGTAACTTGCACAACTGCTGCTGTGGCGTATCATGTCGCGCCATTGATAGGTTATACAGGAATTGCTTGTCTTCAGGTTATTGTAACAGCAGATCCAGCTAATACTGGTACTTTATATCTCGGGATGAGTAATGCTGTTAGTTCATCTAACTACTTTGCTGCACTTCAAGTTAATGGATCTTTTAATTCAGGTCCTTCTGGAAGTGTTCCTAGTTTTCCTTGTCAGGATTTGTGGGTTACTGGATCTGTAAATTCTACTTTAGCTGATATTCTAATTCTCCCTGGAGTTATCTCCCAATGAGACTCCTATTTTTGAGTTTAATTAGTTTTAGTTTATTTGGACAAGTTTTTCCTAATGGACAATCCCAAGCTGTATGTAATAATGGTAACTGCACGTTCCCCGGGACGCTTTCGGTGGGGACAACGATACCTCCAGGACTACCCGCAGGATCGCTGATTACGGGCGCGGCGGTGGTATCGAATTTGGCAATGACCGCGCATGGCCCAATGCTCGCCACCCCATCGGTGGCTAGTAATCTAGTCGCGTCTGACACTTTTACCGATGCTGACAATACCGCCATTGCCTCGCACGTAATGACACTTGGGCAGGGCTGGACTTTATCGTCTGGGGCTGGGCAAATACTGAGCAACCAACTCGTTGCTACCAGTTCTAGCGTTACGGCAACGACTGAGGCTGGAATCTCAGATTTAACCATATCGGCAAATATAGTAGCCAGTACGGCGAGTGGCAACGCGCACATGCAAATCAGGTATCAAGATACAAGCAACTATGTTAGTTGCTATTTACAGAGCACTGGGTATGTTTACCTGCGCAAGTTCGTGGCTGGAGTAGCTACCATTTTTTCAGGGGAGTTGCTGTCTCCAGCGATGGTCAATGGACAATCGTATAGCATGTCCCTGTCTGCATTTGGTCCGTGGCTCTCCTGCTCAATTAATGGGCGCGTATACGCCACTGCTTACGATACTGCGTTTCAGACCTTGACGAAGGTGGGGTTTTACACGACATCAACGACTTGGGCGATTGACAACCTAGCCGTGTCTCCGATTGCAGAATTGCCAGTTGTTCCGGCTTACCCGTCAAGCGTGACGGCGACCAATGCGGCCAGCCCGCTCGTTACCCCAAGCTATGACGGTAACGGGCAGTGTATGCACCCATCCGTCGTTTACGTTGCGGCGGGGTGGGGCTGGAACTCCAGCAAATACTGGATGGCGTGTACGATGTTCACGGGCGGAAGTTCAGCCTTGGAAAACCCGCAGATATTTGCGAGTGCAGACGGTAGTAC
>Ga0182027_10001054_pt1 | contig 46499 bp, 42 predicted proteins | sample 712E1DmetaG_FD_121300 | JGI IMG/M metagenome (GOLD analysis project Ga0182027, IMG submission 121300) | Permafrost microbial communities from Stordalen Mire, Sweden - 712E1D metaG (Illumina Assembly) | ecosystem: Environmental > Terrestrial > Soil > Wetlands > Permafrost | place: Sweden...
CAAAGTCTGTTCCAGTTGCTGCTGGCCCATGGCGCCCATCTGCCCCGCCTGTCCCTGACGCCCGGCCATCCCCTGCTGCGCTTGCTGACCCTGCTGTCCTTGCTGTCCCTGCTGTCCCTGTTGCCCCTGCTGGTTACGGCTTAACTGCCCGCTGCTATCGTTGCGCGTCAACTGCTGCATCTGCTGACGAAGCTGTTCCGCCTCGCGCCGCAATAACTCCTGCTGCCAGCGCTGGTCCGGAGTCGTCTGTTTGCTCTGGCGTTGCTGCTCGGCCAGCTCCTGCTGCCGCTTGGCCAGTTCCTGAAGCTTCTGTAGAGCTTCGTCGATGCTCTGCTGCCGCTGATCGGAGGATTGCGCCTGCCGCGTGTTCTCGTATTGATTCTTCTCCGTGTCCAATTCCAAATCGAATAAACCCTGCAAGTCGCGCGTGGCGCTGTTCCCGCCCCCGCCACCGCCGCCTCCTCCGCCTTGCCGCCCAAACGCCACTTCAATGTCGCGCCTGGTCGATTCCGCCCGCAACAGGTATTGCAGCGCCTTCTGCTCCGGCGCCAGCGCCTCCTGCCAACTCCCCGCCTTCAATTTATCGGACGCCGGACCCATCGCCGCCACCGCGTTGTTCATCGCCCCCACAAACGTCTTGAACGAATCGCCCGCCTCTTCAAGCTGGCGCGCCTGCATGCGCTCTGCAAGCGACTTGGCCTGGTCGCGCAGCTTGGACTGCACCTGCGACAGGAAGCCCGCGTTCTCCGAAGGGTCCCTCTTCGCTCCCGCCGACTTAAGCTGGTTCCAGGTCGCCGTGATGATCTCCTTCTGGCGGTTCGAGATCTGCTGATCGGCGTTCTGCTGCCCCCCCCCGGCGTCGCCGCCTCCCCCGCCTTCCTCCTGGGATTGCGAGTAGTTCTTCTCGAACGGCTCGGCCTGGATGAAGAACATATCCGTATTGGCTTCCGTCCGCGCGCCCTTCGCCGTGGCGTACAGGCTCACCAGGTCGCCCGGCTGCGCCTTCAGATCTTCCAGCGCAATGGTGGCGCCGCCCGTCGAAGTCTTCGCGCCCTTCGCATCGAGCAGCGAAACCACCTTCTCCGCGCCCCCGTTGAAGGAGTAGTGCAACTCCACGCCGCGCAGGCCGAAATCGTCCTTGGCCTCCACCGCAATAGCCACTTCCTCGATCGGCGACGCGTGGAAATCGCGCCCCGGCCGCGTAATCTTCACCGCCGCCGGATTGTCCTTCTGCGCTTCGATGAAGTAGTCCTCCGTCAACCGCACGTCTTCGCCGCTCTCCACCGCCGCCACGTGATACATGCCGTCGCGCGCAATCGGCACGCTCGCCACCAGCGTGTTGTTCGGACCGTTGCGCAGCGTCAGCTTGGCTCCATCGTCCAGCAGCAAGGCCCCGCTCGCCAGCGGTTTGTCCGTCTGAATCGTCACCTCGGCGGAGGTCCCTTCCACCGCTCGCAGATCGCCCCCCGGATTCTCGGTCATGTCCTTCATGCCCGTCCACGCCGGGTAATGGTACGTGACCTGAATGTGCTTCACCGCCGGCAAATCCACTACGTTCAACTTAAATACCTTCGAACGTATCCCGCCCGCCTCCACGTAATATTCCATGGATTCCGGTATGCCCGCGATCGTGAACTGGTAGTTCGAGCCGCCCGGCTCGGCCCCCATCTCGGCCTGTTCCCACTTTGAGGAGCTGGCGTACTTGCCGAAAAACCGCACCGTCGGCGCCGCGAATCCCTTGAGCCGCGCGCGCACCGTTTCGTCGGCCCGCTTGCGCACCGTATGGTTGCCCGGCGTCACCGCGATGTCGTAATAGGGCGTCATGTTGGCCTTCGGCAGACCGCCCCAAAGCAGCGCCGTGCCATAACCCAGAAAGCCCGGACCCGACATTCCCAGCCAGATCAGCGCCCCAATGGCGAATGCCGCGGCCGAGGAGAGCATCGCAATCCAACCCGTTCCCGCCACATTCTTCGCTTCCGAGGTCTGCGCCACTTTCAGGGCGTCCTCCGCCAGCAACGCCAGGAATGGATCGTCCGGAGTCTCCTCCACGCGCTCGCTAAACGTCAGCAGACGCTCCTCGAACTGTGGATACTTGCGCTCGGCCGCGCGCGCCGCCTGCCGCCGGTTGAGGCGTATCAACGGAACAATCAGCCCCGCCGCCAGCGCCAACGCCAGCCCCAGGAAGAGCACGGCGCGCGCACTGGCCACGCTCAGGCTCGAAAAGGCGTAGTGGTTGACCGCCAGCACCGCCAGCACGGTCAGACCCAGGGCAGCCCCCGCCGCCACCGCCGCGCCCCGCGTAAACGCCAGCCACCGAAGCCTTCGCTCCAGCGCGCCCAGATATTCGGACAACCGCTCCAAAGGTTTCATGCCGCCTCTTTATCCACCGCTAAGTGCTTGTTCCCCAATACCGATTCCGCCACCGCCAGCGCCAGCGCCGCCATCATTACGTACCACCACAACGCCAGGTCCTGCCGGCTCGATTCGCTGGTTCCCCCCGCGCCCGAAGTCCCTTGAGCGGTATTCTCCCACAACGCCAGGGTCTCCTGCGGCGCCGCCGCCAAGTCGGATTCGCGCCGGTCCGCGTTCACCGCCACCGTCTCCGGCCCCGTCGGCCGATGAATCTCGTAGAAGCCCGCCTCCGTGAATTGGATATTCTCGGCGCTGGCCCCCTCCGCCAGCGAAAGCGCGCTGGCCCCGTGAGGGTCGATCACTTCCACCGCCGCGCCCTTGGCCTTTGAGTCGCGCAGCTCCGCATACGTCCCCACCGCCACCCCCGCCGGCCCCGCGTCCAGCCGGCCCAGGTAGCGCGCCGCCTGCTCCACAAACGGCACAAACGAAGCGTGCAGCGGAAAATCGTTGGCGATGTTGTCGAACGTCGAAGTGAAAATCAGGATGCGCCCCTGCCCCGCCGCCTGGTCGAGCAGCAGCGGCGTCTGGTCGGATAGCCGCGCCACCACCCTCGCATCCCCCGGCGCCACCCGAATCGCCTGGTAGAACTTCACCCCGTCCCAGCGATTGTCGCCCAGTATCGCCGGGTGCGTCGCATCGAGCCAAGCCGCCGTCTGGAACCGGTCGCCTTCCCTGCCCGCATAGCGCGTCTCTTCAAAGCGCACCCCGGACACCGGCACGTGCGCCGTCGCCGCCGAATTGCGCCCCAGCGCGATCAGCGCGGATCCGCCCGCGCGTACATACGCCCGCAACTCGTTCTCAAACGCCTCCGGCAGCAATCCCACGTCCGACAGGACCACGAACGCATAGCGCTCCGGCGACACGTTAGCCACCTGCTCCGGCGTCGCGGCGTCTATCAGGAAAGCCGTTTGGCCCGACGCTTCAATCGCCGACGTGAAATACAGCAGCCCCTGCGTATTTCCCGCCTCGTGTACGAACAGCGCGTGCCGCGGCTCCACGCGCTCCGTCGAAAAATAGAAGTGGTCGTCCTGCGGCAGCGCATCCGCCGAATCGATCCGCACCTCGCCCTTGTTCCGCCCATGCGGGACGTCCAGGCTAAGGAATTCCGCCGTCGCCCGCCCGTTCTCCGGCACCGTCACCGTCTTCGATTCCACCACCCGCCCGTTCAGCAGCAGGGACACCACGCGCTCCGCCTTCTTCGTCCCAAATCCCGCGATGGTCGCCAGCACCCGCTGCTTCTTGGCGTCGTACACCCGCCGCGGCGCCACCACGTTCTCCACCGTGAAGTTGGGAATCTGCCCGTCGATCGCGTGCGGCGCCAGACGCACGTCCTCGTTCAGCCGCAGATCGTTGAAGTTCGGAGGCATGCCGGATTGCTGCATATCGGAAAACAACTCCACGTCCACCGGCAGCCGCAGCGATTGCGCGATCGAACGCCCCGCCCGCGCCAATTCCGCGAACGACGTGCGCGCGTCGGAAGCCTCCACCGCGTCCACTCCGGCGCTCAGAGCCGCGTGGTCGGCGGTCAGTTCGCTCATCGCTTGCAGCCGCGAGCCGAACGCCATCGCCTCGGCGCGCTGCCCCGGCCCCAGCCCGCCGATGGCCGCCTTGGCCATCCGCTTGGCGCGCTCCAGCCGGTCGCCGGCTCGCATGCTCAGCGAGTTGTCCACCGCGATCACCGTCACCTCGCCCGCGCGGCTCCGCGGCAAAACCGTTTGGTGAACGTAGGGCTTCGCGAACGCTAGCGCCAGCAGCGCCAGCAGCGCCGTCCGCAGCGCGAACAGCGTCAGGTAGCGCAGCCGTTTGTGCTTGATCGAGCTTTGGATGTGCTGCTCGAAAAACATCAGCGAGCTGAAGGGCAGCGCCGTCGAGCGGTGCTTCTTCAGCAGGTGCAGCCAGATGGGCAGCCCCACCGCCGCTATCCCGGCCAGAAACCATGGCGCGAAGAAGCCCATCTACTTCCTCCCCTGGCGGATCGATAGGTACTCGCGCAGGCCTTCGTCCAGCGGCCGCGACGTGTCCATCAAAAAGTAATCCATCCCCGCCGCCTTGGTCTGGTCCCGCAGCTCCGCGATGTGCGCGGCGATCCTGTCCTTGTACTCGTGCCGGGCGTATTCCGGCGACACCTCGAGCGATGCAGCCGCGTTCTCCATGTCCACCAGCAGCACCGGATCGCGGAACTTCGGCGCCATCTCCTGCGGATCGAGTATGTGGAACAGAATCACCTCGTTCCCGCGCTGGCGCAATGGCTCCACCGTCGAGACGATCCTCTCCGGCTTCTCGTAGAAGTCCGAAAGCACCACCACCATCCCGCGCCGGTGCAGATAGTTCTGAAAGTGGAAGAACGGCTTGGCGAAATCCGTGCGCGTCCCCGGCGCCGCCTTTTCAATGGCGTGCAGCAGCCGGAACATCTGCCCCTGCCGCGTCGATGGCGCCACGTAGTCCGCCACCTCTTCGTCGAACACAATCAGCCCCGCCGCATCCCGCTGCACATTCGCCAGGTAACACAACGACGCCGCCACGAACCGCGCGAAATCCAGCTTATTCACCGCCTGCGACCCGTACCCCATCGAGGCCGACGTGTCCAGCAGCACCAGCAACTGCGAATTCGTCTCCCCCCGGTACCGCTTCAAATAGCACCGGTCCGTCCGCGCGAACACGTTCCAATCCACGTGCCGCAAATCGTCCCCCGGCGAGTAAGCCCGGTACTCCGCGAATTCCTGCGAAAACCCAAAGTCCGGCGACCGGTGCAGCCCCGCCACAAACCCGTCCACCACCGTCTTGGCAACCAGGTCAAGCCCCGAAATCGAAGCCAGCGTGTCCGGATCGAGGAATCGTTGAAGCATCCTATCTCCCCCCCGGGACGCTGAGATGCGGAGCTTCTTGAAGCTCCGAATAATGGTTCACCACGCGTCTCAAGCCCCGCCGTAAGACGGCCTCGTTGAAATTGAGCAGCAAACCAACGGCCTTACCCGAGAGTCTCAGATACGTGAGCAACTGCGCGGTATGGACCGGCAGCAAGCGGTCTACAGTCTTGAGTTCGAGCACCACCGAATCGTCCACCACCAGATCCATCCTGTACCCACAATCGAGTCCGATCCCTTTGTACGAAACCGGCAGATGAGCCTGCCGCTCGAACGGCAAGCCAATCTGGCTCAACTCATAGCAGAGGCATTCCTCATACGCCGATTCCATCAACCCAGGCCCTAACTCGCGATGCACTTCGATAGCGGCGCCAATGATCAGCTCCGTGAGCCGGTCCAACCGCCGAGGCGGCGAGGCGGCACGGCTCTCTGCGCTCTCCAGTCTTGCCATGCCATCCAAGTCCATTCTGTTCCCACCCTACTCCCAAAAACTCCGCGCCTCCGCGCCTCGGCGGTGAAGCGTTACTCCCGCGGCGCCGGCTTCCACTCGAGCACCCGCTTCAAAATATCGTCCTGCTTCAACCGGTCCGACTCCGCATGGAAATTCAGCAGGATGCGGTGGCGCAGCACCGGGATATACATCGCCCGAATGTCTTCGTAGTTCACGCAGTAGCGCCCGCGCATCAGCGCCCGCGCCTTGGCCGACAGCACCAGGAACTGCGCCGCGCGCACGCTCGCCCCGTAATTCACGTACTTCTTGACGAAGTCCGGCGCCGTGTCGTCGCCCGGTCGGCTGACGCGCACCATATCCACCGCATGCCGCGCCACGCTCTCCCCAATCGGCACCATCCGCACCAATTGCTGGAAATCCAGGATCTCCCGCGCGTTCGTCACCGCGCTCGCCGTGGCCACATGCGTCGTCGTGGTCAGGTCCACCACCTGCATCTCCTGCTCCGCGGTCAGATAATCGAGCACCGTGTTGAACAGGAAACGGTCGAGTTGCGCCTCCGGCAGCGGATACGTGCCCTCCAGTTCGATCGGGTTCTGCGTCGCCAGCACGAAGAACGGCGGGTCCAGCTTGTACCCGTTGCCGCGCACCGTGCAGGAGAGTTCCTGCATCGCCTCGAGCAGCGCGCTCTGCGTCTTCGGCGGCGTCCGGTTGATTTCGTCCGCCAGTAGAATGTTGGCGAATATCGGCCCCTTGATGAACGTCCACGTCCGCCGCCCGTTGGCCGGATCTTCCTCGATGATGTCCGTCCCCGTGATGTCGCTCGGCATCAGGTCCGGCGTGAACTGGATGCGCTTGTAGACCAGCCCCAGCGTCTGCGCCATGGTGCGCACCAGCAGGGTCTTGGCCGTCCCCGGAAGGCCCGTGATCAGGCAGTGCCCCCCCACGAACAGCCCGATCATGATCTGCTCCAGCACCTCCTCCTGGCCCACGATCACCCGGCGCACTTGCGTCACTATCTCGGATTGCACCTGGCGGAAGCGCTCGATGCGCGCCTTCAATTCTTCAGGATCTAACTGCGGCGTCACGGTTGTCGGCATGATGGTTCCATCTCTTCTGCTGCTTCTATTGCTTTGCGTTCAATTCCAACAGGAGTTTCTGCGCCGGCCGATAAGTAGGCGCCGCTTCGAGCGCCCACACCAGTTCGTCTTCGGCTTTGGCGGATTGGTGGTCCAGGTAGAACGCGCGCGCCAATTCGTAATGCGCCTCGGCCGGGTCGATCGGATTGTGCGCCACCAACGCGCCAAATTCCCGAATCGCTCCCGCCGCGTTCCCCTCGTCGAGCCACAACGCTCCCAGCATTTGATGCTGATCGTTGTCCAAAGGGTAGATGTAATTGAGCCGTTCCAGGATGGCGGCCGCTTCCTTCCCGTTGCCCGCGTCCGTCAGTAGCTTGCCCAGTTGCACGAACGAAGCCGGATTGCGTCCGCCCGCGTGAACATACCGCTCCAACTGGTCCATGGCAGCCCCTTTATCGTCCTTCGCCACGTACGCCGCCGCCAGAAACTCGTACACGCTGCCGGCTTCCACGTAATCCGGATACAGGTCGCGTATGGCCAAGCCTTCCTTAATCACGCCGTCCCAATCCTTGGCCTTCGACATCTCGTTGACTTTCCTGATGCGCGTTTTCCAATCGCTGAAATGGTCCACGGTCGTCTTCGTGTCCGCTTCCACGAACGCGAAAAACCGCCTGTCGAACTCCTCCGGCGCCATCTTCAGTTCCTTGCGGATCACCGCCGGCGTGTCCTCGTCCGCGGCGTAATCGTGGAGCATCGCCAGAATCGTTTCCCATCCGAACTTGTCCGTGATGTAATCGCAGATCCGGCCCGCCTGGAAGTAACTCACCCCCACCTGCGCCGGGCTCTTGGGATGGATGAAGCCGCGGTCCAGTTCCGCCACCGGCAGCAGCGTCTTGTCCTTGATGGCCGCGATCTCCTCCGGCGCCAGCCGGTCGCCCCATTCCTTCGAGACCGCCGTCTCCTCGTGCACCGCGATGCCTTCCGTGAACCACCGCGGCACCCGCGAGTTGGTCATCGTCAACGTGAATACGTGACTCATTTCGTGCCACAACGTCGACGCCCAGTGGAATTGCCCCGGCGGGCGCCCCGAGGGACTGTCCATGGCGATGGTGCGCCCGAACGTCACGCCTAACGCGCCCAGTCCCGGAACCCCCAGCGTGCGCACCGCGAAATCGTCGTGGTTGGGGTAAACTTCCACTTGCACCGGCCCATTGAGTTGCAGCTTGTATTTCTTCTGGTAGACCGCGATGATCCGCTCCATTTCCATCTGGAAATACGGCCGCAGAACCTCCGCCTCTTTCCTGTCGAGCTTCAGAACCGTGCCGTTTCCCTGAAACGTCTGGAATTTCTTGAAGTAGTCCAGCAGGTTGAGCGAGTTGACCGTGGCAACGTCCTTGAAGTCGTGGCCCGCGCAGGCCGCCAGTTGCTGGTACGCCTCTTCGTCGCGCCCCATCCGCATCAGGTTGATCCCCAGATCGGAGCGCGCGCTGTCCAAGCCCGGATCGAGCGCGATAGCCTTGCGGTAGTACTCTATCCCCTCGTCGTAGCGCCGGTTGACCGTGAAGAAGTGGCCCACCGTCTCGTAGCCGCGCGCGTCGTGAGGGTCCCAGGCGCTGTCCTTCTTGTCCGCTAGCCAATCCAGGCTCGCCAGAACAGCCTTGGCTTGCACGGAATCGCGGTCGATGAGCAGCGCTTTGCGAGCCTCTTCACCGGCCCTCGCGTTGTCGTTGTCCTCAAGCGCCAGACGCGCCAGCAGTTCCTGCGCTTCCGCTAATTTAGGGTCCAGGCTCAGCGCCTTGTGGGCCAAGTCCGCCGCATTGGCCCCGAACTCCCCCGCGGCCACCCACGCCAACCCAAGGTACGCCGCCGCGCAATCCTTGTTTAGCTCGATCGCTTCGTTGAAAAGATCCGCCGCGATATCCGGCTGCCTGTGGTCGAGCATCAGCCGCCCCCAAGCCACCTTCACGGCGAAGTTCTTGGGTTCCTTCAACTCGAGCGCCTTGAAAACTTCGTTGGCGTCCTTGTAGCTCCGGGCCGCCCGCAGGTGTTCCGCCTGCTCCAAAGTCTGCCCCGGAAGCGCCAGCGCAAACACCGCCGCGGCCGCGCCAATCCCCACCCATATCCTCACTTCTCAAGCGCCTCCTGAGTGGTGGCGAGGTCCAGGAGCAGCTTCGTCAGTTGCTTCCTGTATTCGTCGGACGGCAGCGCGGCTTTCTCGTACTTCAACTTGTCGATAGCCTGTTCGAGTTCCTCCTTCCTGTCGAGAAGCGCCCGTTTGGCGGGGTCGCGCGCGGCCGCCGCATTGGCCCCCAGCCGCACCAGCGTGAACGCGCCCGCCAGTTTCCCTTCCCCATTCGCCACCGAAGGCGTCTTCTCGCCCTCCCCCTTGCCCGTATCTTCCAGCACCGCGTGTTCCGTGGCCAGCCGCTTCTGCGTGTCGTAAGCTTCGGTCGTCTTGCGTTGCGCGTAGTGAAACGCTTCAAGCGCCGATACGCTCTCGTTCTTGTCCGTATCCGCCGCCGGGTCGCGTAGCGCCTCGGCCCAGTAGCGCGCGAAGATTGTGGCGTTCTTCTCGGTTCCGTTCTTGGTGGCCGTGATGACGATGCGGTTCGCTTTCCGCAGCGCCGCAATGGACCCGCCGCTCGAACTCGTCGTGTTCACCACAAGCTGCCGCGTCGCCGGAATGCGGTCGAGCAGCCCCGCCAGTTCCGCGCCCGTGATGTCCGCTCCCGGAATGTTGAACTTGTAATCCACCCCGTCGTACGTGCCGTGCCCAATCAGCGTCAGCACCAGCCCATCCGCCGGCTTCACCTCGCCCGCAAGCTGCGCGAAGCGCGCCCGGATCTGCTCGCGCGTCGGCGCCTGCATCGTCACCACCGTCGAATCCCCGCCCGCCTTTTTCAGACTGCCCTCAATGTCCGTAGCCCACATCTTGAACCGCTGCTCGTAATCCGCTTCCCCGCCAAGCCCCGAAATCGTCACATAAAACGTCCCCGCCTGCCCCACCATCCCGCCCAAGAGAAACAGCGCCCAAAAAGGGGACAGACGCATTTTTCGCCGCCCTTGCGAAACTCCGTGTCTATCCCCTTTTTGCGTCATACCACCCCCCACTTCCGCCGCAGCAGCCATTCCGCCGCGCGGATCACCAGCAGCAACAGAAAAACCACCGGCAAATCCCAAAGGTCGCGCGTCTCTCTCGTCGTAATGCCCGCTTCCGAATACGAAATCTCGCTTGCCAGTTTGCCCGCTTCCGCCGGCGTGTAGTAACGCCCCCCAGTCTGTTGCGAAAGCTTTTCCAGCAGCTCCCTGTTCTGCGACGTGTGGAAGTTCTCCGCTACCCCGTCCTCGCGCCGGAAAGACAACACATCGCTGCCCAGCGCCTCCTGATCCCGCCCCGCCAGAATCTCTGCCACGTACGACCCCGTCTTTGCGGCGCTCCACTCGGTCGCGTAAACGCCCTCTTCCATCGGCTGCGGCGTCAACTGCACCGTCGCCGAAGAGCCGTCCGGCCCTAGAAAACGCGCCTGTACATTGGCGTTCGTCACCGGTTTGTATTCCTTATCGCGGACTTCCACGCGGATCGGCACGCGGCCATCGTCCGCCAGCACCGCCCTGGGCGTCGTGGCCACCACCTGTCCCGGCGCGCCGGTCACCAGATAGCGGAAGATCTGCTGCCAGAACTCCGGCTGCGTCTTATCCGCGTGGTCCGTCCACATCTTCCAGCGCCAGCTCCCGCCCGTGGCGAACAACGCCGTCCGGCCATGCCCGAAGTTCTCCGTGATCAGCAGCGGCATCGCCCGCCGGCCCGGTGGCAGCACGTTCAGCAGCGTCGTCGCGCCGGGCTTCGGCTCGCCCACTTCCTGGTAGTTGGCAAGCTGCGGCATCTTCTTCCAGCGCTCCGCGTTGCGCGCCGGGTCGTCGTCCAGCCGGCAAAGCATGCTCCGCGCCCCCGCCGCCGTGAGTTCCTGCCCCGAAAAATCGCGGTGAAACGTCCCCTTTTGGGCGGGCAAGGCCACCGGGATCAGGTCCGCCAGCGGCGAATTCTGATAGCCGCCGTCCGATAGCGAGGCGCGCCCGCCCAGGAATAGCGCCCCCCCGCCGCGCCGGTCCACGAAGTCGTGAATCAGCGTCTGCTGCGTGGCCGTGAAGTAGCTCGCCTCCACGCTCCCCAGAATCAGCCCCTGGTACCCAAACAGATCCTCCGCTTTCGAGGGAAACCCGTCCTCCAGTTCCTTCTCCGCCGTTCCCTGGCGGTAGATCTTGTTCTGCGTCGTGCGCAGCATGCTCGCGATTTCGATGTTCGGATAATCGTCCAGCGCGCGCCGTATGAACTTGTATTCCCAGCGCGGCTCGCCCTCTACATACAGGATGCGCGGCTTGCTCTTCTCCACATTCACCAGCCGCGTCACCTTGTCGTTCAGCGCATTCTCCTCGCCCGCTATCGGGTCCACGCCGATCTCGAGCGTCTTCGTCCCCGCCGCCCCGCAATCGAATACCAGCGATTCCGTCTGCAGCGTCCCGTCCGCCTTCAGCTCGATTTCCTTGGACGCCAGCGTCCTGCCGCCATCCCGCACGCCGATCCTCGCCTTCACCCCCGACAGCCCATAGGATTGCAGCGTCACCTCCGCCGTCAGCTTCGATTGCGGCAGCGCCCTCTCCGCAACCGCCGCGTCCACAACCTCCACATCGCGCCCCGGATGCTCCCGCCCGAATCCGATCGTGTGCACCGGAATGCGCTGCCGCCGAATCGCCGAAATAGTCTCCAGGTCGATCCCGCCCGTGTTGTCCGCTCCGTCGCTCAGCAGCACCACCGCCCCCAGCGGCAGCGAGGAGGATTCCGCCAGCAGCGTCTCCAGCGTCTCTCCAATGCGCGTCGCCGGTTCCGCCCCCGTCAGCCGCCCGGCGTCCTCGATGCGCGCCGGTTCCTTGCCGAATGCGTACAGCCTCACCTGGAAGCGGTTCGCCAGCGAGGGCAGCAAGCTCTTGACCACCGCCGCCGCCGCCGCTTCGCGCGTTCCCGAGGAATCCGCGATACCCATGGTGCGGGAATTATCCACAAGTACCGCGATCACGTTCTGTTGCGGCTTCAGCGTCGGCACGCTCAGCGCCGGACGCCACAGCGCCAACAACAGCAGCGCCACCATCGCCGTCTCCAGCAGCCATATCGCGATAGGCCGCGCGCCCGTCAGCAACCCGTGGTTCCGCCGAACGTTCCACCAAAGCATCCCCGCGGCAACCACCATCGCGGCCGCCATCAGCCACAACGGCCAGGACGTCAGAAACACAAAACGGCCCATCCGAAACACGCCGATCGGATATTTGAAGAAGATTTCGAACATGAGGTCCACGCCGGCAGCGGGTCCCGATCATTTATAGACGCGGAAGTAGGACCCTTCAGTTACAGGCATTGGATGACCGCCCAAGCCACCCGGCTTCCAGTATTCGGACAGCATACCACGCCCATCCGCCGCTCAAAGCAGCCGCTTGTGCATCTCCGCGAACTGTTCGAGCGCGATCTGCTCGGCGCGCAGACCCGCCTCGGGCCACGAATCCACAAGCGGGTGGCCGTAGATCTCCGCCAGATTGTTACGGATGGTCTTGCGCTTGTGGTGGAAACACTGGCCCACGAAGCGTACCAACGCCTCCGTGTCTTCCACCTCTAGCGCGCTGGTTCGCGGTTCGAGAAGCACCACGGCGGAATCCACTCTGGGCGGTGGACGGAATGCCGCCGGCTTTACGTCGAACAGCCTGCGCGCTTCCGCGAACACCGCCGTCCGCACCGTCAGATAACCGTAATCGCGCTCCCCCGGATGCGCCGCCAGCCTCGCCGCCACTTCTTTCTGAACCAGAAACACGGCCCGCGGCGGCGTCAGACGTACCGTCCGGTCCAGTATCGGAGAGGTGATGTAATAGGGAAGGTTGCCGGCGATCGCCGCGCGCCCGAAACGCGCCAGGTCGATCTCAAGCACGTCCGCCTCGACGATTTCCAGGCGCGGTTCGTCCGCGAAGCTCCGCCGCAACCCCTCCGCCAGCGCCGCGTCCACTTCCACCGCCACCACGCGCGCGGCCCGCGCCAGCAGCTTCCGCGTCAGCGCTCCGCGTCCCGGTCCGATCTCTACAACCAGATCTTCCCGCCCGGGACATGCCGCCGCGGCGATCCGTTCCAGCACCGATCCCTTGATTAGGAAATGTTGTCCGAGTTTGGGGCGCGTCACGCCGTTCTTAATCAGCCGACCACGCTGATCTGGCTAAGCCGGAATACCAGTTTGCCGCTGGTCGGCTGCCCAAACTGAGTGGCGGGGTTGAAGCGGGAAAACAGAATCATCCGGCCCAGCTCGGGCGTCATCTCGCCGCTCGTGACCATGTAATCCACCACCCGGCCGCGCTCGTCGATGGTCAGTTCCACTACCGCGTCCCCGGCGCCGCCCGTCGCCCGCACATCGAGCATGCTGGGACCCGCGTAGCCCCACGCCCGCATGCGCCGCATTTGCGAGCAGCTAGGCGATAACGGCACGTCTTCGGCGCTCTGCTTGGCGGGCATCGCGGGAAACCACATGCCCACCACCAGAAAGGCCGAGATCACCCCGCCCGCAAACGGCAGCGCCCTCGGCCGCATCATGTTGTCGAAACTCAGCCAAACCCGTTCCCCCCAGTGCCGGAAAAACGCCGAAAAACTCGCCCGCATCAGCCGCCGTTCCCGCTCGTGCGAGGCAAGCACCTGCAATCGGCCCGCTAATGCGTCCGGCATGGGGGTCCCCTTCATTTCGAGGAGGCTTTGGCGGAGGTGGTACGCAGCCTGATACCGTGCGTTGCACACGCCGCAGGATTCCAGATGCGCCATTGCGTTCGCTTGCTCCCCGGCGTCCATTCCGCCGTCAAGCAGCGACGAGACCCTTTCTAACGGATTTGCACAGCTCATAGCTTTACTCAGACGTTGTCCGCGCCAATCGCACGGCGCGGCCGGTTTTTAGGCATCCCGCGAGTTCTTCCCGCAGCGCCTCGCGACCACGCAGAATTCGCGATTTCACGGTCCCCAGCGTGACGCCCAAAACTACCGCGATTTCTTCGTAACTCATGTCCGTGATGTCCCTTAACACCACCGCCTCGCGGAATATCGGATTGATTCGTTCAAGCGCCGCCTCGATCATGACGTGCTGCTCGCGGTCAAACGCTACATCGAACGGCGACCGGCTTCCGTCCGCAACCGTTTCCTTCCAGTCGCGCGTTTCCTCGGGACCCGGCTCCGGCTCCACTTCCCGCCTCCGATGACGGAAAAACCAACGCCGCGCATTGTGCGCTTCGTTGACCGTAATCCTGTAAACCCATGTTTTCAGGCTACTTTGCCCGCGGAAACTCGCGATATTGCGAAACACCTTGAGAAAGACTTCCTGCACTACATCGGCCGCTTCGGATGGGTCCCCCATCAGGCGCATCGCCAGCGCATAGACCGGCTGTTGAAACCGCGTCAGCAGTTCCTCATACGCCCAGTCGGAGCCTTCCCTAAGGGATTGCACCAGCCGGAGGTCCCCGACCTCCGCGACTTCCGCCCTTCGTTCCGGGCTTAAGTCCAGAATGGCAGCGGCCACTTGAAGCCTCACATTCAACCTGACTTCAACCTATCAAATATATACCGGCCTTGCATAGTTATAGACGCCACCCCCGCTCGAAAGTTCCCGCGCCCTGGACCCTGGCCCCCGGTCCGCAGCCCCGGCCCCTATTCCGCCTTGAACTCAAACGTATCCGTGGTGGTCCGCACTACCAGTTGACCGGGGCCTAACGGCTTTCCCCCCGTTAGAAAGAAGACCGCGCCGTCGGAGGATTCCCCGGCCGCCAACCTCGTCCGGCTCAGCGCCACCGCGCTCGCCGCCGCCGCCGCCCGGAACTTCGCCGGCCCCGCCATCAGCGCCGCATCTCTGCGCTGCTCGTACCCGTTGGTGGACCGCATATTCGGGATCCCGTACAGCGAGGACTCGTAGGCGTTCACCAGCTTCAGAACGTCCGACCGCCCCCCCTTTTCCGTCAGCATCTGCACCACCGAGTTGGCCGCCGCCGCGCGCAAGGGAGATCCGTCCGCGCGGGTAAAGGTGAAGTCCTCCGGCCGGATGATGTAAACCGCCCCCGACCCGTTCGCCACCGCCACCTGGATGATCGCGTAGGACCGCAATCGCGCCGCCAGATGCGCGAACATCAAGGTGACCCCCGACTTGCTCAGCGTCTGGTACTTGAGCCCGTTCGATTCGAACTCGATCACCTGCGGCCGTGCCGGTATCGCGCACAACACAACAGCCACGCCACACGCCCCCGCCAGCCGGTGCATCACACCATGATATTACGATGCCGCGCGGATTTCGCCGCTTTGCGAAACTTCCTGCCCCTTCTTGCTATGTCCGGAAGAACAGCCCGGCGGCGCACGCCAGCAAGACAATCGTCCCCAATATCGCAACCACCATCGCCGTCCGCGGCCACCGGCGCGCAGGCCTCCGCCCCGCCAAGTCCTGCGGAGACTCGCCGGCCAACCGCCCTTCTTCGCTCTCCCCGCCATCCACGGAAACCTCCGGACGCCCTCCTGGCAGGCCTTCCGAGGCTTCCAGATGCCCGATCTCTTCGGCAATGGCGGCTTGCATGGCGCCCAGTCGCCCGCCCAGCCGCACGCGCACCCACTCCGGGAGAATGGCCATAATCTCGTTGCCATCCCGCGCTTCGCTGGGCCCGTTTACGCCGTACCCGAACAGGTCCGCCAAACGGCATGCGATCTGCGCCACCGCCACCTGGTCGAGCGCGCCCGTCGGTATCTCATGGTGCCGCAGGATGACTTCGACGATCGATTCGGGCAGATTCCACTTCCGCGCCAGCCAGCGCCCCGCTTCCGTGTGGTCCATTCCGAAACGCTCGCGTTCGAGTTCGATAAGCTCGTCCGATCGGCCCTCGGCCCTGGCTACAATCTCCTCGTACTCGGCCGGGTAGGCCGCCAGCAGGCCGAGTCGCCCGATGTCGTGCATGAGCGCCGCGGTGTACGCTTCGGCCGGCGAAATACCGATTTGGCGCGCCACTTCCGATGCCGCCAACGCGCACGCCAGCGTGTGCCGCCAGCAGGGCTGCCACAAATCCGACTTGATGGCCGAGCTGGCGTAAACCGACGTCGCCTGCGCCAAAGAGATCTCGCGCGTGCGCTCGAAGCCCAGAGCGACCACCGCCTGAAGCACCTCCCGAGTCTCGCAGTATCGCGGCTGGTCGGCGGCGTTGGCCCGTTTGATCAACCGTCCCGAGATCGCCGCGTCCGCCGCCACGCATGCCGCAATGATCGAGGCGCTGCTCTCTTCATCCGCCAACAGAGACATCAGCTTCATCGCCACGGACGGGAACGCAGGAACGCTCGCCAGCCTCGGCGGCGCCGTGGATGGCGCGTCGCGCGACACAGTATGCCTCAAACCCTATATCGGCGCCTCTCGCGCCGCTTTCGAGCTTAAATTGCTCTTGCCTCCCGCCGCCTCCCGTTCACGTCCATTCTAAAATCCCTATCCTACTGAATAAAAACAGCTTGCGCATCCACCACAACCCGGCCTAGCCCCCTCTCGCTGCTACCCTCAAGCCAGGAAGAACTTATGGCTACACCCAATCAAATCCACGCCAATCGTCTCAACGCCCAAAAATCCACCGGCCCGCGCTCCCCGCGGGGCAAGGCCGCCTCCCGCTTCAATGCCCTCAAATCCGGCATCGACGCCCAATCTCATATCCTCCCCGGCGAAGATCCGGCGCGCCTCGAAACCCTCGTCGCCGAATACCAGCAGCGCTTCTCCACCTCTACGCCTGAGCGCCGCATGTTGGTCGACACCCTGGTCGCCTGTGAGTGGCTGTTCCGCCGCCTCAATCGCGCCGAAGCCTCCCTCTGGCAGTACAAAACCATGAGCAGCAAAAGCCGGCTGTCCTCCAATGAACATTCCGAGGGCCGCGTCCTCGATTTCGCCGACCGCATCTTCGATCGCCTCCAGCGCCGCGTCGATGCCATCCACCGCAACTACCACCGCGCCCTCAAGGAACTTCAGCGCCTCGATGAGGAAGACGCCGTGGAATGCCCGTCCGATCCGCCCGATCCCCCTGCGGACAGCGCCCCCGAGCCCGCCCCGCCCCCATCGAATCAACAGCCTGAGTCCCAAATCGGCTTTGTTCCTCAATTCCCTCAAACCAGCCCGCTGCCACTCCTCCAACCTCCCGCCCCAAACCTTTCCACCGGCCATCTTCACGGGCCTTTCATTAACGACTAAATTCTTGGTAAAATAGCACTTACCCCCGAACGAGGAGCCACTTTGGCAGATCAAGAACTTCCACCGCAAGGCCCACCCGCGCCGCCCCCCGGGGGGCCTGTTCCGTTGCCGGGAGCGGGCGGTGGGGATGGCGGCAACAAAAACCACGTCCCGATCAATATCGAAGACGAAATGCGGCGCTCCTACCTCGATTACGCCATGAGCGTCATCGTGGGCCGCGCGCTGCCCGACGTCCGCGACGGCCTCAAACCCGTGCACCGGCGCATTCTTTTTGGAATGCACGACATGGGCCTCCTGCCCACGCGTCCCACCAAGAAATGCGCCAAGATCACCGGCGAGGTCATGGGCAAGTATCACCCCCACGGCGACGCCGCCATCTACGATGCCTTGGTCCGCATGGCCCAGCCCTTTTCCATGCGCTATCCGCTCGTCGATGGACAGGGCAACTTCGGCTCCATCGATGGCGACCCTCCCGCCGCCATGCGGTACACCGAGGCGCGCCTTTCGAAGATGGCGACCGCCCTCCTCGAGGACATCGATAAGGAAACCGTCGACTTCCGTCCCAATTACGACGAAAGCGAATCCGAACCCGAAGTCCTGCCGTCGCGCGTGCCCAACCTCCTCGTGAATGGCTCCTCCGGCATCGCCGTCGGCATGGCCACCAACCTTCCGCCGCATAATCTCACCGAAATCGTCAACGCCACCATTCACCTCATTGAACACCCCGGCGCCTCGCTCGCCGACATTCTACCCATGGTCGAAGGTCCCGATTTCCCCACCGGCGGCTTCATCCTGGGACGCCAGGGAATCCTCGACGCCTTCACCCGCGGCCGCGGCCAGCTCAAAATCCGCGCCCGCGCCGCCATCGAGCGCGTCGGCAAGGACAAAGAGCAAATCGTCGTCACCGAAATCCCCTATCAGGTCAATAAGTCGAAATTGATCGAGCAGGCGTCCGGCCTCGTGAATGACAAGAAGATCGAAGGCATCGGCGACATCCGCGATGAGAGCGACCGCGACGGCATGCGCATCGTCTTCGAGTTGAAGCGCGGCGAACAGGCCGACATCGTCCTCAACAACCTCTACAAACATACCCAGCTTCAAACCGGCTTCGGCATCATCATGTTGTCCATCGTCAACGGGCAGCCCAGGGAACTGGGCCTCGTGGACATCATCAAGCACTTCATCGATCACCGCCAGGAGGTCGTCCGCCGCCGCACCGATTACGAATTGCGCAAGGCCCGCGAGCGCGAGCACCTCTTGCTGGGCTTCCAGAAGGCCCTCGACAACCTCGACGAAGTCATCCAGCTCATTCGCGCGTCCCGCCAGCCCAGGGAAGCCCGCGAAGCCCTCATCGCCCGTTTCCAATTTACCGAACGCCAGGCGCAGGCCATCATCGAGCTCCAGTTGCAGCGCCTCACCGGCATGGAGCGCCAGAAAATCATCGACGAGCTTGCCGACATCCAGCGCCGCATCGCCGGATACCTCGAGATCCTGGGGTCCGACGCGGTATTGCGCGATCTCATCGTCAAGGAGTTGCGTGAAGTCCAAAAGGAGTACGGCGACGCCCGCCGCACCCAGGTCATCGAAGACACCGGCGAAATCCTCATCGAGGATCTGGTCGCCGTCGAGGATGTTGCCATCACCGTCACCCGCGGCGGATATTTGAAACGCACGGCCGTCGATACCTACCGCCGCCAGACGCGCGGCGGCAAGGGCCGCATCGGCATGGGCACCCGCGCCGAAGACGTGGTCGAGCACCTCATCGTGGCCTCCACCCACAGCTATCTGTTGATCTTCACCAGCCGCGGGCGCGTCTATTGGCTCAAAGCCTACGAGATTCCCGACGCCGCCACCGCCGGCAAGGGCAAGCACATCACCAACCTCATCAACTTGCAGCCCGACGAAACCGTCAAGGCCTTCCTGTCGGTGAAAGATTTCGTTGCCGATCGCTTCGTGGTCATGGTCACCAAGCACGGCGTCATCAAGAAATCCGAGCTGACCGAGTTCGATAACCCCATGTCCCGAGGCATCATCGCCGTCGGCCTGGACGAGGGCGATGAGTTGATCTCGGCCCGCATCACGCAGGGCGATAATTACATCTTCCTGGGCTCCTACGGCGGCCAGGCCATCCGTTTCGCCGAGGATCAGGTGCGCCCCATGGGCCGCCAGGCCCGCGGCGTTCGCGCCATGCATTTGGCGGCGAACGATTACCTGGTCGGCATGGTGGTGGTCGAGAAGGACGGCATCATCCTCTCCATCGCCGAGAACGGCTTCGGCAAGCGCACCCCGCTCGAAAACTACCGTCTCACCGCCCGCGGCGGCAAGGGCGTCATCAACATGAAGACCACCCAGAAAACCGGCGCCGTGGTGGCCATCCTCTCCGTCAAGGACGATTCGGACCTGGCCATCGTCAGCCAGAACGGCAAGATCATTCGCATCGAATCCTCCACCATCCGCCAGGTCGGCCGCTCCACCCAGGGCGTCAGGCTCGTATCCCTCGACGATGGCGACAAAGTGGCCGCCGCCTCGCTCATCCCCGAAGCCGAGACCGGCAACGGCCAGGAGGACCTGCCGCTCCAATGAGGGCGGGAACCGCCTGCTGGTAAGATAAAAGCATGGAGCAGGTTACCGTTTCCTCAAAGGGTCAAGTAGCCATCCCCAAACAGGTTCGGGAAGCTCTCAACTTGACGGAGGGATCCAGGCTGACCCTGGAGATCCGTGGGCGGGAAATTGTCCTTTCGAAAGGCGCCGCCTGGAGGAAGCTCCAGGGCGCCGGGGGCGACCTGATGGGGGCGTTCGCCGCCTTCAAGGAGCAGGAGCGCGAGCGTGAAGACTCGCGTCCTTGATTCCTGGGCCGTCCTCGAGTGGATCGGCGGAAGACAGCCCGCGACCGACACAGTCGCGAAGCTCTTCGCAGAATCCGAGGCGGGCGCAACGCGACTCTTCATGAGCGCCATCAATGTTGGCGAGGTCTATTATTTCCTCCGCAAACATCACAGCGAGGGACTCGCCGAATCGTGGCGGGAGTTGTCGCGAACCCTGCCTGCCACAATTGAAGTACCGACAGCGGATGACATCTGGGACGCGGCCCTCTTGAAGGGACGATATCCGATTGCATACGCGGATGGATTCGCCGCAGCGTTGGCGAGGAAGCATCGGTGCCCTCTGGTAACCGGAGATGCCGAGCTTCGGTCGGTCGCCGGCCTGGAACTGGCGTGGATCGGCCGGGATCGGACTTGGGGAGTTTTAGCCGAGGCCGCGGGGATCGACGGTTTCATGCGGGATAGGACACACGCTAGACTATTCTTATGGCTGCACTCGTGGGTATTTCCGATTCCGTTCGTCTTCGCGAAAAGGAGGAGCGCCTTTTTGCGATTCTCCGCGGCATGGGCCGCGTCATCGTAGCCTTTTCGGGCGGCGCGGATTCGGCCTATCTGGCCTGGGCCGCCAATCGCGCGCTCGGTCCCAACGCCGTCGCCATCACCGCCGATTCGGCTTCCCTGCCGCGCTCTCACAAACTCGACGCGGAGGCTTTCGTCGCGCGCTTTGGCATTGTCCACGAGTACGTCGAGACGCGCGAGTTCCAGAATCCGGATTACGCCCGCAACAGCCCCGACCGCTGCTTCCATTGCAAGGACGAGTTGTTCACCCGCCTCGAACAGGTGGGCCGCGAGCGCGCATGGCGCAACATCGTCTACGGCGTCAACGTGGACGACCTCGGCGACTATCGCCCCGGCCAGAACGCCGCCCGCCAGCACCAGGTCTCCGCCCCCCTGGCGGATGCCGGCATGACCAAGGCCGACATCCGCGAACTGTCTCGCCTGGCCGGCCTGCCCACCTGGGACCGCCCCGCTTCCGCCTGCCTCAGCTCCCGCATCCCTTACGGAACTCCCGTCACCATCGAAACCGTGAAGACCGTCGAGATCGGCGAGGAGGAAGTCAAAGCTCTCGGCTTCCGCCAGTTCCGCGTGCGCTTTCACGGCGAGGTCGTCCGCCTCGAAATCGCCCCCGACGAAATGGAAAAAGCCATGACCATCGAGATGGCCCGCCGCTTCACCCGGATCTTCAAAGCCCTCGGCTTCAAGTACGTGGCCCTAGATCTCGAAGGCTACCGCCAAGGCTCGCTCAACGAAGTCCTCAACCTGAAAAGTTGACCGGGCCGTCCGCTCTCTCTGCGCCTCGGCGTCTCGGCGGTGAGGTTTTCGTTCCTTCCGCGTCAAGAAATTCCCCCCGCCGCCGGAGGCTTCTCCATCAACCCCACGACCCGTTCGAACAGCCGGTTCCGCCGCTTGAACCGGTCCGCCGCGCGCGTGACGTAGCGCACCTTGATGTCGATTCCCGATGCCCCCGGACGCATCTCCACCGACGGCCCGGCGCTCGCCCGGCTCAATCCGCCCTTGCTCGTCCCCTTCCACTCCTCCTCCGCCAGCCGCGTGTCTTCTTCGGTCTCCTCGATCACCGCCTTGTGGACCGGCTCGATTAGGTCGTAGACGCTCGCGCCCGCCGGGACGCCGAACCAAATCTCGTCCCACATCCACTGGCTGCTGGTCGAGAAGTTCAGATACTGACCCTTGATGGCAAAGCTGTTCAGAAACGTGATCCGCCGTCCGGTCGGGTGCCCCCGGTCCGTCCCGCTGCCCGTTTCGAGCAGCGCCGTCCGGAACAAACCGATCTCCACTACCACGCCGCCTACGCCATTGATCTCCACCAGGTCGCCAACCCGGATGCCGCCCTTGCCCATCAGCGCAAACCACCCGAAAAAGGCGATGATGAAATCCTGCATCACCACCGTGAATCCGGCGGTGGTAAGGCCGACGATGGTGGGCATCTGGCTCGGAACCCCGAAGACCACCAACAGGATGATCGCCGCTCCGGTGAACTGTATGCCGAGCTTTAGAACCACGCGCAACGTGTGCGCGCGGCGCCGGTCGAGCGAGGGGCGCTCCACCAGGCGCCGCACCAGCGCGTCCAGCACGATGACGCACAGCAGAATGAAAGCGATCAGGCCGATGGATTGCAGCAGCAGGTGCAGCACAATGCGGTGCTGCAGCGCCAGTTGAGCGGACCACTTCTTATAAACGGCGGCCAGTTGCTTATCGCTCTCGATGCGGTCGTCGTAGATCGCCAGAAGCTGGCTCACCGCGCTGCGGTCCTTCAATTCGGTCAGCGTGGCGGCCTTGTCCGGCGCGCCGGCGACCTGGCTCGCGGATGCGGCCGCGGCTGCCTGGCTTTCCGCCTGCTCGTGCTTGGCCGTCAGCGCGGCCGCATCCGCATCGGTCTGCGCGATGGCTTGCTGCACCAACTCCCCGCGGGCGCGTTGATCGAGCCAAGCCGCGAAGCGTCCCCAGAGCGCGCCGTGCCGCTGCGCCGAAACCACCGCGCCCTCGCTCGAGTTGGCCGCCTCGGCGTCGTACTTCTTCATGGAGGCTTCGTGCGCCGCCAGTTGTTGTTGAATCCGCACGCGGTCGTCGCCGCCCGCGCGGGCCAGGTCCTGTTGAGCGTCCGCCAGCTCGTCCGCGTCGAGCCCCAGTTGCGCCTTGGCAATATCCAAATCGTCCGCGCCGGGTTTGCCGGTCTTCGTCGGAAGATCCACGCGAGCCTGGTCGTCCTGCACCGTCCGCTCGATCCGCGCCGCCTTTTGCGAAAGGGCCAGCGCCTCGCCCGTCAGCGCATGGCGCTTCATGCCGGCCTCGCGCAGCGCCGCGGCGAAAGCTTGGTCCACTTCGTGGTCGGCGTAGCGCTCCGCCTCGCGCGCGTATTCCGTCTCCTCCGCCGTGACCGCCAGCGCCGCCAAGGCCTTGGCCGTCTGCCAGGGACGCAGATCCACCAGCGTGGAGTTCTGCCCGCTGCCCGCGCTGCCCGCCGCATTCGTACTCCTGAGGAACGAAAGGCGCGCCATGGCGTCCCGCGTATTCCAGGAGAACGCCAGACACCCGATCAACAATGCGAGCAGTCCCAGAGTGGACCAGAACCTCACCCCGCCCGGAATGCCGGCATGGCGAGTGGGTTCCGAGGCGTCGCCTGTGTGCTTGGCTGCCATCGATTCCATTGTGGCAGGTCGGCGCCGTTCCGCGGCGCAGGTTCGGGAGCTGCTGGGCGGCTAGAATGGAATGAGAGTGCTGGTTTCCATCGCCCCCGTCGCTTCAAAACTCGAACGCCCCAAGTGGCTGCGCGCCCCGGCGCCGGGCGGAGAGAATTATCGGGAGGTGAAGGACCTGATCGAGCGGCTGCGGCTGCACACGGTGTGCGAGAGCGCGGCCTGCCCCAATATCGGCGAATGCTGGAACCACCGCACCGCCACGTTCATGATCCTGGGCAACGTGTGCACGCGGCGCTGCGGATTCTGCGCGGTGGAGAAGGGCGCGCCGCTGCCGGTCGATTACGACGAGCCGCGCCGCCTGGCCGACGCCGTGGAAGCCATGGGGCTGCGCTTCGCGGTGGTCACCAGCGTCAACCGCGACGACCGCCCGGACGGCGGCGCCGAACTGTTCGCGCTGACCATTCGCGCCATCCGCGAGCGCGCGCCGGCCTGCGGCGTCGAGGTCCTGACCCCGGATTTCCAGGGCAGCCACGCGGCCATCGAGACGGTCGTGGAGGCCGCGCCGGATGTCTTCGACCACAACATCGAAACCGTGCCGCGGCTCTACCGCCAGGCGCGTCTGGGCGCGCGATACGAGCGGTCGCTCGACGTGCTGTCGTACGCCGCCCGGCTGGCGCCAGCAATCCCCATTAAGAGCGGACTGATGCTCGGATTGGGCGAAACCACCGCCGAAGCGCTCGCCGTCATGCGCGATCTGCGCGCCCACAACGTCGCGATTCTGACCATCGGGCAGTACCTGAGTCCTTCGCCCAAGCACCTGCCCATCGCGCGCTACGCGCCGCCCGAGGAGTTCGCCGAGTTTCGCCGCGCGGGTTACGAGATGGGCTTCACGCACGTGGAATCCGGCCCGCTGGTGCGCAGTTCCTACCACGCCGCGCAGGCGGCCGGCCATATCGCTAACCTGTAAGTTACAGCCCTCGACGCCATGCCATCTTCCCCTTTGCGCAACCGGCTGCTGCTGATGGCGGCGGCGGCCTTGTTCTCGACCGGCGGGGCGGCCATCAAAGCGGCCAGCTTCACGGGGTGGCAGGTGGCCAGCTTCCGCTCGGCGGTGGCGGCGGCGGCGCTGCTGCTGGTTGCGCCGGAGGCGCGGCGCGGCTGGTCCTGGCGCATCGCGCCGGTGGGAGCGGCGTATGCCTCGACGCTGATTCTCTTCGTGCTGGCCACGCGGCTGACCACGGCGGCCAACGCCATTTTCCTGCAATCCACGGCGCCGTTGTATCTCCTGCTGTTGGGGCCGTGGCTGCTGCGCGAACCCATACGGCGCTCGGACCTCGGCTATATGGCGGCGCTGGCGGCGGGGCTATCGCTATTCGCCTTGGGCGGCGGGCCGGCGGCGGCTACCGCTCCCAACCCGGCTGCCGGAAATGTGCGCGCCCTGGCCAGCGGGCTGGCGTGGGCTCTGACGCTGGCGGGCCTGCGCTGGCTCTCGCGCGGGAAACGGGGAGGCAGCGGGATGGCGGCCGTCACCGCGGGCAACCTCATGGCGTTCCTGGCCGCCCTGCCGATGGCCCTGCCGGTGACCTCCGCCAGCCCGTCCGGCGTGGCGGTGATTCTATACCTGGGGATTTTCCAGATAGGGCTGGCGTACTGGTGTCTGACCCGCGCGGTGCGCCATGTGACGGCCTTCGAAGCCACCATCACGCTGCTGCTGGAGCCGGTCCTCAACCCGGTTTGGACGTGGATCGTGCATGGGGAACGGCCCGGCGCGTGGCCCATCGCCGGCGGCGCCGTGATCCTCTCCGCCACGCTAGTCAATGCGTGGAGGAAGAGCTGTTTGGCGCGGAATGCTAACTAAAGTTAATCGCCGAACCGCCGATAAGACAACCAGTGGAACGCCGCCATGGTATATTTCATATAGATGGGTGACTGGGCGCCGGCCGCTGTATTCCATGAAAACTTTTAGCCTCTTGCTAGCTCTCGGGCTGGTGGCTTCTCCGGGACGGATCATCAACTTCGATGCCGACCGGCTGGGCAAGGTTCCGGCGGGCTGGAGCGTTCCGGGGGCCGATGGCGGATCGGCCTTTCGCTGGGAGGTTTTGCGCGACCTTACGGCTCCGACGCAACCCTACGTTTTGGCTCAGCTCTCGGCCGACCCCGTAGCGGACCGTTTCCCGCTGGCAATTCTGAACGCGGTGGAGTTGCGCGACGGCGATGTTAGCGTGCGCCTAAAGCCGGTGGCGGGCCGCATGGATCAATCCGGCGGCGTGGTGTTCCGCTACCGCGACGCGGGCAATTACTACATCGCCTTTGCCGACGCCCGGCTGCAGACGGTGGCGCTTTTCAAAGTGGAGAACGGCCGGCGCGTCCCCGTCGGCGCCCCCGTGAAGCACGATCTTCCACCCAATGCGTGGAGGATTTTGAAGATCTCGTTGGCCGGCCCCCGCATTCAAGTCTACCTGGACCATCGCCGGATTCTGACCGCCGAGGACCGCACCTTCACCGGCGCCGGCAAGGTGGGGCTTTCGACCGCGCGGGATTCGGTCACCTACTTCGACGATTTCCGGGTTTACCCGCGGTGAGCGACTCACTGGCAGAGAAGACTGCGCGGATTACAATACTCCTTGAAACCGCAATTTGACGTCGTCGGCGTTGGACTCAACGCCACCGACACGCTGATCGTCGTTCCGCATTTCCCCGACTACGCCGGGAAGGCGCGCTTCGAGGACGAGGTCCTCATGCCAGGAGGACAGGTGGCCAGCGCGCTGGCGGCGTGCGCGCGTTTGGGGTTGCGCGCCAAGTACATTGGAGCGGTGGGAGACGATGAGCGCGGGCGGGTGCAGATGGCCAGCCTGGCCGAAGCCGGGGTGGACGCCACGGACGTGAAAATCCGCAAGAATTGCGCGACGCAATCGGCCTATATCATTGTGGACGCCTCCACCGGGGAGCGCACCGTGCTCTGGCGGCGGGACGACCGCCTGGCGATCGATCCCGAAGAAATCGCGCCCGAGCAGATCGCCGGCGGCCGCCTGCTGCACATCGACGGCCACGATACGCCCGCCGTGGCGCGCGCGGCGGCCCTGGCGCGGGCCCGCGGAATTCCGGTCACGGTGGATGTGGATACCATCTATCCGGGCTTCGAACGGGTCCTTCCCAACGTGGATTATCTGGTGGCCAGCGCCGGGTTTCCGGCGGCATGGACGGGACTGCGCGATCCTTTCGAGGCGCTTGAAGCGCTGCGCAAGGAATACGGCATGAAGGTGGCGGCCATGACGCTGGGAGCGGACGGCGCGTTGGCGCTCGAGGCGGGGCGGTTTCTCTATTCGCCCGCCTACGTGGCGCCCGCGGTGGACACCACGGGCGCGGGCGACGTGTTTCATGGGGCGTTTTGCTATGCTGTTCTCGAAGGCATGCCGATGCGCCGCGCTCTCGATTTCTCAAACGCCATGGCCGCCCTGAACTGCGCCGCGATGGGCGCGCGCGGGGGCATCCGCGGCATCGAGGAAATCCGCGCCCTGATGGCGAACGGCGAAAGACGCGCGGACCCGGAGTTCGCCGCCCGTTCGGCGGCTGGCAACTAAATGTTTCCAATTGGGGTCACTCAGCCAAGTTACTCGAAGCCGGTGGTCACGGTTTCCTTGATCGTCGCCAACATTCTGGTGTTCCTGCACCAGGCTTCGCTCGACGCCTACTCGCTGCACCAGTTCATCGCGGACTACGGTCTGCGGCCTAATCCGCACTATTTCCATTTCGCCAATATCTTCACGGCCATGTTCGTGCATGCCGGCTGGGTGCACGTCGGGGGCAACATGCTGTTCCTGTGGGTCTTCGGGGACGCCGTGGAAGACCTGCTGGGGCACGGCAAGTTTCTGCTGTTCTACCTGCTCTGCGGCATAGCGGCGGCGCTGACGCAGACGGTTTCCGACCCGCTTTCCATCGCGCCCATGGTGGGGGCGAGCGGCGCCATCGCCGGAGTGATGGGGGCGTACCTGGTAAAATTTCCCCGGTCCCGCGTGGAGATGCTTTTCTTCGCCATCTTCATTTTCCGGTTCGAGGTGGCGGCGTGGTTCATGCTGGTCTACTGGTTCCTGTTGCAATTCGCGGGCGGATTAGGCGCCGCGGGATCCTCTCAGGGCGGCACGGCGTTCTTCGCGCACGTCGGCGGCATGGTGGCGGGCATGGCGCTGGTCTTCGTCATGGGCACGCGCGAGCGATACTGGCGGCGCCGCGACCTATCCTGGTGAACACGATGAGCCTCGACGTACTGGCGATCGCCGCGCATCCCGACGATATCGAACAGACCTGCGGCGGCACGCTGATCCGCATGGCGGAGATGGGTTATCGCACGGGCGCGCTCGACCTGACGGCCGGCGACATGGGCACGCGCGGGTCGCCCGACGAGCGCGTGGCCGAATCCGAAGCGGCGGCCAAACACCTGCTGCTCGAATGGCGCGGCAACCTGCATTTTCCCGATGCGCGCCTGGAGAACAACATCGCGGCGCGCATGACGCTGGCCCAGAAGATCCGCGAACTGCAGCCGCGAGTGGTGATTCTGCCGTACTGGCAGGCGCGCCACCCGGATCATTACCGCGCCGGGGAAATGGGCTACGAAGCGTGCTTCCTGGCCGGCTTGAAGAAGCTCGACGAGTACAGCGAGCCGCACCGGCCGTTCAAGATCGTATACGCCAGCGTCTACGCCGACGTGCAGCCTTCCTTCATCGTCGATATCAGCGCGCAATTCGAACGCCGCATGGCCGCGCTGCTGAGTTACGCGTCGCAGTATGGCGCGGCGGGCGAGGGGTCGGACCTGTTCCCGCAAGAGGCCGAGATCCGCGAGCGCCTGGGGGCCATCGCGCGGTTCTATGGAAACCGCATCGGGGCGAAGTACGGCGAGCCTTTCGTGGTGAAGGAGGCTATCCGGATCGACGACATCGTGGCTATGCCGGTGCGGTCGATTTAGCGGGCGCCGCGGGGGTAGTTGGTGGGTCCGCCCCACCTAAATTCAGGAATGGCGGTGGGGCTCGTGGGCTTCGGCGCTGGCGGGGATGGGGCAGCCGTTCTCCGAAATGGCGCAGCCCACGTGCTCGAATTGCACGGTGGTGTGGCCAATCCGGAACCGGCCGGCGAGCATGGCGTTCAACTGGTGCAGGATGCCGTCGCTTTTCGACGGCGGCACGTCGGCGATCAGCACGTGGCAGCTCAGAGCGCGGGTGCTCGATCCGAGGCTCCAGATATGCAGGTCGTGCACGTCGAGTACGCCTTCGACGGCCCGCATCGAGCGAGTGACGTCTTGCAGGCAGAGGCCGCTGGGCAGCCCTTCGAGCAGGATGTTGAGCGCCTCGCGGATGATGCCCCAGGCGGTCCAGACGATCAGTATCGCGATCAGAATGGAGAGCGCCGGGTCCACCCGGTCCCATCCGGTGTAACGGATGACGATGGCGCCGGCGACGATGGCGGCCGACCCGAGCGCGTCTCCGAACATGTGCAGGAAGGCGCCGCGAATGTTGATGTCGTGGCGGCTGGCCCGCCGCAGGACCCACGCGATCCATCCATTGAGCGCCAGCCCGAGCGCGGCGACGCCCATCATGATGCCGGTGTGGACGGGCCGCGGGCCGCTTAGCCGGACGGCGCCCTCATACAGTATCCAGCCCGAAAGAATCGCCAGCGCGATGGCGTTGACGAAGGCCGTTAGCACGCCCGCGCGATGATAGCCATAGGTCCTGGTCTCGTCGGCGGGCTTGGATTGCAGGTACACGCCGATCCAGGCGAGCAGCAGCGCCAGGCCGTCCGTGAAGTTGTGTCCGGCGTCGGAAATCAGGGCCAGCGAGTGGGCCTGGAATCCGGCGAGCACCTCCACCGCCACGAAGGCAAACGTCGCCGCCAGGGACCACGCGAGCACGGTTCCGGTGGCGTGGCTATGATCGTGCGAGTGCAATGCGGCCTCTAGCTATCAGTGTAACCGGAGGCAGGGGGCGCTAGCGGATTGCGCGCGGCGCCGGGGTGCGCGACGCGGTTTCGGGGACAGGCTACGAAACCCTCAACAAATCAGCCACGGGAGCTTGGGAGTTTCGTAGCCTGTCCCCGAAATTCGGAGCAGCGCGGAATCCCCACTCGTGTCGCGCACGCGGGCGCGGGCCGTCAGTGCGCGTCCACCCAGTAGGGCATCAAACGGAGATAACCGCCTTTCATCCAGGCGTGGAAAGGCATGCCGCCGAAGACGCTGGCCAGGCGCGCCTGTAGCAAATCGTCGGGGGACTGCCTCCGCAAGAGCATGTCCAGAATGCTGGTGGGCGCGGGAAATATCTCGACGGTCACGCGCTCCGCCGCCGGAATGCCTGCGCGCTTTTTGGCCAAGTCGAGGGCGGCGTCCAGGCCGCCCAACTGGTCCACCAGTCCGTTCGCGGCGGCTTGCGATCCCAGCCAGACGCGGCCCTGAGCCAGCGGCTCGATGTCGTCGAACGAGCGGCGCCGGGCGGCGGCCACCTTGGAGACGAAATCGTGGTAGCTATCGTCGATGCCTTGGCGCAAGATGGCGCGCTCCTCGGGCGAAAGCGGCGTGTAGTCGGAATCGATATCGGCGTGCCTGCCGCGCGCGATGGCGTTCTTGGTGACGCCGAGCTTATCGTACAGGCCGTGGAGGTTAGGCTTGCCGAAGACCACGCCGATGGACCCGGTGAGCGTCCCGGCGTCGGCCACAATGGGGTCGCCGGTCATGGCCATGTAGTAACCTCCCGACGCCGCCACGTCGGACATCGAGATCACGGTCGGTTTCTTCCTGCTCAGCAGGTTCATCTGGCGCCAGATCTCGTCGGAGGCGGTGACCTCGCCGCCTGGCGAATCGATGCGCACGATGGCGGCCTTGATGGTGGAATCGCCAGCCACGCGGCTCAGCACTTTGTCGAAGCCGTAGGAAGTCAGGGCGGCCTCGCCGGACCCGCTGTCGCCGGATTCGCCGCGCACGATGTCGCCCTCGGCCACCACCAGCGCAATGCGGCCGCGGGCCGGCGCTCCCGCGTACGGCGCGGGCGCGTTGACGTATGCGCCGATGGAAACTTTCGTGGGCGCGCCGCGCAGGCGGGAGGACATGGCGGTCCACACTTCGTCTTCAAAGCGCAACTCGTCGACCAGGCCGGCTTGCAGCGCCTGGGCAGCCGTGAACGGGCCGCGGTCTATGATGGCGCGGACCTCGTCCGGCGATTTCCCGCGAGCGGCGGCGATGCGCGCCGCCAAATTGCCGTAGAGGCCGTCCACCACGGTGTTCAGCACCTCGCGCGTCTCCGGACTCATGTCGGGGCGGGTGAACATATCGCCGTAGTCCTTGTACTTGCCGGCGTGTTCCACCTCCACGCCGACGCCGATCTTGTCGAGCGTGTTCTTAAACGACAAAGTCTCGGCGCGCAGGCCTTTGAGCATGAGCGGCTCTTGGGGACCGAGATAGATGCGATCGGCCGCCAGCGCCACATAGTATTCGCGCGTGCCGGGCGCGCGGAGGTAGGCGAAGACCGGCTTGCCGGATTTGCGAAACCGCTCGACGTCCGCGCGCATTTCTTCGAGCCGCGCCCAGCCGATGGAAAGGTCCTCGGGCTCGAGCACGGCCGCCTTGATGCGGGGATCGGCGGCCGCCTTGCGAAGCGCCATCCAGACGTTGGCGACGGTCAGGCCGGGGCCGCCCTGGCCGAACATGGCCGGCAGTTCCAGGGGAGCCTTTTCGGGGATATCGCCCCGCAGGCGCAAGACCAGAACCGAGTTGTCCGCGATCTGCGGCGGACGGCCGGCAAAGTGCGCCAGCAGCAAGCCGAGCAGGGCAATTCCCAGGAACGTCAGCGCGACGCCCGCAATCAGGCCGAGCAAGAATTTCGCCATACGTATTCCGTAGGTTAACGCGCCGGGCTGGGGTCCCCCGGATTCGTCAGTACCGCCGCGCGCGGGTGGTGGCCTTCAAGTTGGTCTGCGCCGGCTGGTTGGCCAATTGCGTCAGCGCCAGCACGAAGCCATCGGTGGAACCGCCGCTGTACCAGCGGGCGGTGCTGCCGGCGGCCTGCAGTCCCAAGGTTGAGTAGCCGCCCACGTAGACCGTTCCGTCCAGTCCCACGCTCAAGCAAGTGGCCACGTGGATTCCGAGGCCGCCCAGATAGCTTGAGAACAGCAATCCGGTGGCGCCCGGCACGCCCGGTTTCAGCTTGGCCACGAAGATGTCGATGCCGCCGCCCCACTTCGGCTGCGGCGCGTCGAACGTCACGGGAAAGTCCGGGGAGAGCGTGTACCCGGCGACGTAGATGGCGCCCGCCGCGTCGCCCGCGACATCGTAAGCCACATCCCCCTGCGAGCCGCCCAAATAGCTCGAGTAAACCAGGAAGGCCGCCGGGTGAGCGGGATCCATCAGGGAAACGAACGCATCGCCGTTACCTCCGGCGGTGGCCTGTACGGCATCGGGAGTGACGGGGAAATCCGTGGACATCGTAAAACCGGTTAAGAGTACACGCCCGCTGGCGTCGAAGGCGAGCTTGCACACCTCGTTGAGATCCGAGCCGCCGAAATACGTATCGTAGAGCAGCGAATTCGGCCCGAACTGGGTCATATCGAGGACGCCCACCACGGCGTCTTCCCTTCCCTTCAGCGAGGACTGATAGGGGGCCACCGACATGGGAAAATCCCGGCTGTCGGTGGTGATGGCGAAATACACCAGCCCGTTCGACGCCACTGCCAGGGCATTCCCGGAATCGGTACCCTCGCCGCCCAGATAGGTAGAATAGACCTCGGTGGGGGAATTCGGGTCGATTTCACACAGGAACGCGTTCTGCGATCCCGTTAAGACGCCCGAAAAGGCGCCGTCGGTCACCGGAAAGTCGGTTGACGTGGTGGACCCGATGACGTAAATATGGCCCGCCTTGTCCACGGCGATGTCATTGCCGAAGTTATCGAGCGACCCGCCCAGGTAAGTCGAGTAGAGCAGCGCGAGCGCGCTGGCGGCTGTCGGGCTGAACTCCACCACGAACACGCTGTTCGTCGAACTGGGGGCGGTGTTCTGCAAGGAGTTCACGCTCTCCATCGGAAAGTCGGCGGCGGAGGTCTGGCCGGTAATGTACATATTGCCGGCGGCGTCCAGTTCCAGGGCCGTGGGCTCGTTTTCGCCGGTGCCTCCCAGATAGCTGAGGTACTGGACGGCGAAGTTGGCGGTGGTGTCCAGCACCGCGATGAAGATCGCGTTCGAACCCACGGCCAGGTTGGTACTGGCGTAAGCGTTGCCGGTGGGGACCAGATCGCTGGTTTCGGTGCGCCCAACGGCGTAGAGCAAACCATTGGGGGCGATCTTGACGGCGTTGACCTGGTCGGCCGCCGTGCCGCCGAAATAGCCGGAATAAATCAAGAACGGATCGATCGTCAACGGCCGCGTACGGTCGTAGGCGTCCACGCGCAGCCCCATCGCGCCATCCGCCAGACGCACGTAGCGCCCTGCAATCGGGCGGCGCGCGCCGGTGCGCGAATCCAGTTGGTAGATGGCCGGCCGCTTTTGCACCAGTTGCCCGCCGGCGCATTCCACGAGCAGGTCGCCTTGGGGAGAGACGCCGGTCCGCTCCGCGCCCTGGAAGCGCATGTGGATGGCCGATGGATCGGCGCCCGGTTCGAGCAGAAAATCGTACTCGAGGCGGCTGTCGTTACCGTAATAGACCACGTCGATTCCGGGGTACACGCCGCGATAGCGGACGCGCGCGAAATTCGGAACGGCGGTACGCCAGCGGTCCTTCGATCCCACGAAGTAGTTGGTCACGACGGCGGTCCGGTCGAGCGCCTCGATTTCGGCGGCGCGGTTGGAGCCTTCGAGCGTGAGATCCACCCGGTGGCCGCCCGCAAACGAGAGCGCCGGCCCAGCCGCGGTGAGTTGCACGGCATATTGCTGGGCGTGGGCGGTATAGCGCACCGCCGGATTCCACTGGCCCCGGTTGGCTTCGAAATGCAGCGGCAAGCGCGCCATGGCCGCCTGAACCCGCGGCAGGGCGGCGTCTCGCGCCGGCGCCGCAGCCAACAGGGACACCGCGGAAGCGAATAAGGCAATGCCGAACAAACGCATGAATGACCCCAAACCTAGCTTTGAAATACCTATTAGACCATGCCCCGGCGCCCAGTTGAAATGGGCCGATTGTTCACAGGCGTGACAGGCAAGGCCTCGAGCCCGGCGGGCGTACACTGGGATGGAGGTTGCATGAAGCTCATAGCCATTGGCGCCGTCGCCGCGCTGGCCCTTGCGCTGGCCGCGGACTTTCCCCTGATCCAGCCCCGCGAACTGGCTGGCCGCTTGCAGGCCAAGGGCGCGCGGCCGGTGCTGCTGCACGTAGGATTCGCGGTGTTATACCGCGGCAAGCACATCCCGAACTCGCTCTATGCGGGCCCGGCCTCCACCCCCGAAGGGCTGGCTACGCTCCAGGCGGCCGCCGCCAAATTGCCGCGCGACGCCGAGATCGTGGTCTATTGCGGCTGCTGTCCGTGGGACCACTGTCCCAATATGCGGCCCGCCATGGACCTGCTGCGGCGGATGGGGTTCACTCGCGTGAAGGCGCTCTACATCCCCACCAATATGGTCAAGGATTGGTTCGACCAGGGGTACCCCGCCGAACTGGGCGAGGCCGCCAAACCGGCGAGGTAGCGGCGGCGGCGGCGCTTATCCCTCGCGGTACTCGCCGAAGACGGCTCTGAGCCGGTCGGAGATTTCGCCCACGGTGGCGTAGCGATCGGTGGCATCGAGGATGGGCGGCATCAGATTGGCGCCGGAGCGCGCCGCCGCCTCGACCGCGGCGAGGCTCTCCGCCACGGCAGTCTGGCTGCGCGAGGCGCGCACCTGGCGCAATTTCTCGACCTGCGCGTTTTCGAGCGCGGGATCGAGCCGGAAGGTGGGCGCGGCGCGCTCCGATTCCAACTGGAAACGGTTCACGCCCACTACGATCCGCCGGCCGCCCTCGATGTCGCGCTGGTATTGGTAGGCCGAGTTCTGAATCTCGTTCTGTATGTAGCCGCATTCGATGGCCGGGAGGGCCCCGCCCATCTCGTCGATGCGCTTGAGGTACTCGTCGACGCCGCGTTCGATGGAATCCGTCAGCGCCTCGATAGCCTCGCTTCCGCCGAAGGGGTCGGGCGTGTTGGCGATGCCGCTCTCGTGAGCGATCACCTGCTGGGTGCGCAGAGCGATGCGCGCGGAATCCTCGGTAGGCAGGGCCAGCGCCTCGTCGCGCGAGTTGGTGTGCAACGATTGCGCGCCGCCCATGACGGCCGCCAAAGCCTGGAGCGTGGTGCGCACGATGTTCAGGTCGGGCTGCTGCGCGGTGAGCGTGGAGCCGGCGGTCTGCACGTGGAAACGCAGCATCAGGGAGCGCTTGTCGCGCGCGCCGAAGCGGTCGCGCATGAGTTTGGCATAGATGCGGCGGGCGGCTCGGAACTTGGCGATCTCCTCCATAAAATCGTTATGCGAATTGAAGAAGAAAGAGAGCCGGGGCGCAAACGAATCCACCGTCAAACCGGCCTCGGTGGCGGCTTCGATGTAGGCGATGGCGTTGGCGAAGGTGAACGCCAGTTCCTGCACGGCGGTGGCGCCGGCTTCGCGGATATGGTAGCCGCTGATCGAGATGATATTCCAATTGGGCATCTCGCCGCCGGCCCAGGCGAAGATGTCGGTGATGATTCGCATGGCCGGCCGGGGCGGGTAGATGTAGGTGCCGCGAGCGACGTATTCCTTGAGGATGTCGTTCTGAATGGTGCCGGCCAGCCGCTTCCAATCCGCGCCCTGGCGGCGGGCCACCAGCGCGTAGCCGGCCAGCAGGATGGCGGCCGTGGAGTTGATGGTCATGGAGGTGGAGACATCCTGCAGGGGAATCTCGTGGAACAACGTCTCCATGTCGGCCAGCGACGAAACCGCTACGCCCACGCGGCCGACTTCGCCCGAGGCCATGGGATGGTCGGAATCGTAACCCATCTGGGTGGGGAGGTCGAAAGCCACCGAGAGTCCGGTAGTCCCCTGAGACAGAAGATAACGATATCGGCGGTTACTCTCTTCGGCATTCCCGAATCCGGCGTACTGACGCATGGTCCAGAGCCGGCCACGGTACATATCGCGATAGACGCCGCGAGTGAAAGGGAATTCGCCAGGGACACCCAGCTTTTCGTTCATGAGCGTGAAATTCTGCGGGCGCGCAGGAAGGAATCGATTCCGTACCAGGCCATGATGAACGTGGCAATTGCCGCGAAGAACACGCGCAACATGTCGCCGCGCAGGGCATAACGCACTGCGCAGATGCCGAAGGTAGCGCCTAAGCACAAGAAAATGAAGCCGATTACTTCATTCCACAAGGCGTGCGCGGGCTTTACGATGGCGGGTATGATATGCTGAAAAAACTGTTTGCCGACGCGGATTGCCTGACGTTGCCGCACGCATCCATCCTAACAAACCGCACCCCGTTGCGCGCCGGCTATGGCGTCAGGCAGACAAAACGCCGATAAAGCCAAGTAGTAACGGTTGTGAATCGGAATTGCCTCCACTACAATCGAAACGGGTGGTGGATGCGAGATCATGCGTGGAACGCCGGCGGCTTTCAGCGCATCCACTTAAGTTAGGGAGGAGCTGTGGAAGAACCCTTGAAGCGCCTCATGCAGGAGCTGGGAAACGCGATCAACGATTCTCTCTCCGAGTCCGACCGGATCGCGGAAGCGATCGGCGAAATCAAGAAGGCCGGTTACGATGTTTTCCTGGTGCTCGAAGCGACCATCGGCTTCAACCGAAGGGACGAGAACGCCGACGAAGAAGAGGCGGACGACGTTGAGGTGGCCGAAGCGCCGCCTAAGACGGTGTTTGAGACCACCGGGAAAATCAAACTGACCTCCCAGGACCACCGCTTCCTGCGCGCCCTGAAGATTGCCGTGGACGAGGAAAAGTAGCCGCCAGCGGACCAATCCCATGACGATAGACGAACGCCTCGACAAGCTCACGGAGCGCCACGAAGCCTTGGCCCAGAGCCTGGAGCTCAACGCCAGCCTGCAGCGTGACCACGACCAGCGCGTGGGTCAGGCCATTGAAGCCCTTAATCACGCCATTGAAACCCTAGCCAGTCTGCACGCGGACAACGAGCGGCGCATGGGCGGCATGATGGACGCCGTCACGCGGCTCAGCAACATTGTGGCGGACCACGATATCCGCCTCGACAGCCTCGAAGGCCGCCCGTAGCCGCCGCGCTCAAGGAAACCGGCGCAGCAGTTCCTCGTAGACATCCCAGGTTTCCCGGACGGCTTTCTCCCACGTGAACAGGCGCGACCGCGCGAGCCCGCGCGCAGCCAAGTCTTGCCTTAAGCCTTCGTCAGCCGCCATCCGGCGCAACGCCGCAGTCAGAGCCTCGGTGTCCTCGGGGTCCACCAGGACCGCCGCATCGCCAGCCACCTCGGGCAGAGCGGACCGGTTTGAGGTCAGCACCGGGGCGCCGCCCGCCATGGCTTCGAGCACGGGCATGCCAAAACCTTCGTCGAGCGACGGGAAGGCGAAGATGGCGGCGCGGGCGTACCACGCGGCCAGTTCGTCCGGCTCGACGTAACCTAGAACCAGGATGCGGTCGCGCGCTGGACTGCTTTCTATGCGCGCGCGAATCTGGCCGGCGCCATAGCCAAACGAGCCGGCCAGCGCCAGCCGCCAACCGCCCTCCAGCGTCTCAAACGCTTCCACCAGCCGCGCCACGTTCTTGCGGGTCTGGATGGCGCCGACGTTGAGTACCACCTTTTCCCGCGGCTGCCCGGCGCGCCGGGGATAGGCCAACGGACGGATTCCGTGAGGCACAACCACCACCCGCGACGCTTCCACCCCGAGCAGCGAGACCACCTGCGTCCTGGTGAACCCCGAGACCGCTATCAGCATGCCGGCGCGCGCCGCCGCATCGCGCGCCTGGGCCGTGAAACGGGCGCGGAACTCGGGCGTGGAATACTCGCCGGTCATCACGAACAGATCGTGAAACGTGGCCACGGCGCGCCGCAAGGGCAGGCGCGGCAGCCGCTGATTCAGGCCGTGAAACACATCGGCGAAACGAGGGCCCAGCGGTTCGGCCAGCATCCGCCGGCGGGCGTTCGGCGGCAGCGCGCCGCCCCATGCCCGCCAGTAGCGGTGCGGGCGGTAGCAGTAGTCGAAACGCGTCTCGGGATGAGACGCGGCCATCCCCAGCAGGATCTCGCGCGAGTAGAGACCCACGCCGGAAAGGTGTTCGCCGATGCTGTACGTTGCGTCTAGCGCGATTCTCAAGCCAGCTTGTATTCTTTCATCTTTCGGTACAGCGTGGTGCGGCCGATTGCGAGCAGGTGCGCCGCTTTGGCGCGCTCGCCGCCGGTGGCCTCGAGCGCGTTGCGGATGGCCTGCGCCTCGCTTTGCGGAACGGAAATGACGGGCGGCTTGGGCGGCAGGCGGAAGGTCTCGGTGGGAACGCTCTCGACGGCGCTCGAAAGACGACGCAAGGTGGAGGCCGCCAGATGATTTTGCAGCGCCGAGGGTATGTCGCAAAGCTGCAACGCGCCTTCCGAGTGCAGGGCGGACATGCGGTCTATGGCGTGTTTGAGTTCGCGCACGTTGCCCGGCCAATCGTAGGAGAGCAGCGCGCCGCGGATCTCCCAGGGCGGCAGGAAGGCGGGAAGTCCGGCGGCCCGGTTGATCGCCAAAAAGTGATCCACCAGTTGCGGGACGTCTTCTTTGTGCTCGCGCAACGGCGGCAAGTGAATCACCAGCACGCGCAAGCGGTATAACAGGTCCTGGCGGAACCGGCCGGCCGCGACTTCGGCGTCCAAATCGCGATGTGTGGCGGCGATGATGCGCAGATCGGCCTTGCGCCACTGCAACCCGCCGACCGGCCGGAATTCGAGCTCCTGGATCAACCGCAGCAGCTTGACCTGCATCTCCAACTGCAAGTCCCCGATTTCGTCGAAGAAGGCCGTCCCCCCGTCGGCCAGTTCCACCAGCCCCTTCTTGTTCTCGACGGCGCCGCTGAAGGACCCTTTCACGTGGCCGAACAGCTCGCTCTCCATGAGGGTTCCCACCAGCGTGCCGCAATCGATGGGTACGAATTGGCCGCGCGGGTTGGCCTCGTATATGGCGCGCGCCACGACCTCCTTGCCCGAACCGCTCTCCCCCAGCAGCAGCACGCGCAGGCGGTTCGTCGAGGCCTTCTCGATGAGCCGCCGAACCGCTCCGATCTTCGAGGACGAGCCTACGAGCGAGTGGACCCCGGCCGCCACGGGGTGCGTCATGGTTTCACTGATCTATTCGTACAACGAAGACGGCATTATTCTCAGAAGAATTTTCGCGGATGCGTTGCGCCAGGGCCTCGGCGGCATCCTCGGTGCTCTCGACGCCCACCAGCACGCGCAACAGATCCGGGCTGCCGGACCGCACCACGACTTTCGCCGAGCCGTAGCGGGTGGCCATTTGGGCGCGCAGCCGGTCGGCATTGGGGCGCTGGCTAAACGCCCCCACCTGCACCGCAAAGAGCGCGGGCGCAATGGTTTGCGGCTCCCGGATCACCTCCAGGCGCACCCGCCCGATGCCCGGACCGAGCAGGTCGATTTCCCTGGCCGCCGCGTGGGAAAGGTCGATGATGCGGCCATGCACGAAGGGGCCGCGGTCGATGATCCGGACATCCACGCTCTTCTGGTTCGTCAGGTTCACCACCCGGATCCAGGTATTGAAAGGCAGGGTGCGATGGGCCGCGGTCAGCTTCTCCATGTCGTAGATCTCGCCGTTGGCGGCCGGCCGGCCGTGATAGGGGTGGCCGTACCAGCTTGCCACGCCGGTTTCGGCGTATCCGGGACGGACGGCGCGGGGCGGCGCCGGGGCCCGCGCGCGCTTCTTGTGGGCGCAGCCGGAGACAAACGCCGCAGCCGCGGCAAGCGCCAGAACGCGCCGGCGAGTTGGGAACATTGCCTTCGATTATGCCATGGGATTGGGAGTTCGCGGGCTAAATTGGCAGAAGCCGAATCCCGCTTCGATTCAGGCCCTGAGGCGCTACTTGCCAGCGTACCTAGTCCACAGGCCGGCGACATCCGCGGTCTGCGCGTCGCCGGGGTGAACGATCACGCGATAGCGAAAGCGCAGGCTCTGGCCGGGTTCGATGGTTACGGCGCCGTTTTGGGATTTATCGTTGGTGAAAGCCGCAAGCCCGAACGGGTTCGCGGCGAACAGGCCGTAGGCGCGAACGTGCCAGCGCACCGGGTGGTGCGGGTTGGCGGGGTTGTCGAAAACTGCGATCCCCACCTTTTCGCCATTGATATCGCCGGAATAATCGCACCAGTTCGAGGGCTTGCCCCACGCCTGCTTTTCGGAGGCCAGGCCGTCGGCGTTCAGGATGTGTCCGGTACCCTTATCCTCTTGCAGCACGGGGCGGAGACGGATTCCGAAGGCGCCGTCCTTGTTATCGCCGAAGGTAGTTTTTTGGATCGCCGTGAGAGTGATATCGAAATCCACGATGCGCAGCGCGGCGGCGCGCGTGAACGTCATGACGCGGTTCTCGCGGAGCAGCGCCACGCCCTGCAGGTCGGTCCACGCGAACGCGGCGGCGATGGACCCGGAAGCCTTCCCGCTCTTCACGGCGCCGAGCCGCGTCAGGGTAATCTTGCCGCGGTTCGGGGTGGTATAGGAAGCCTCGTTATTCCAGAAGTCCAGACCGTTGACGCTTTCGTGGGCGAACCAAACCCCGCGCTGATGGGGATGGTCTTTCTGGACGGTCTCTTCCTCGGCGACGTTCTCCATGGGCCACATCCGCGTCACATATGCGCCGGAGGCGGCGCGCAGCGGGTAAAGGTACGGCTTGGTGACGATGGCGCCGGCGACGACGAACTCGGTGAAGGGCTTGCCGTCGATCTGAACGGCGATTTTTTCGGGCCCCGGAGTCATGCGGACCTGCCCCGCCGCCGGAAACACGGACAGGGCGGCCAGGCAGAGAACGATTCTCAGTGAGTGGGTATGCATGGCATTTCCAACCCTAATAGTGTAGCCTTTCAGGCCAGCTTGGCGTATTCGGATTCCAGATAGCGCAGCGATTCGACGGCGATGCGCTCCGGGCCGGGCGTGAAATCGAACACTTCGAGCGAGATCCAGCCGGCGTAGGCGCGGCGGGCGAGGACCTCGAGCAGCGGCTTGAAATCGTAGTCTCCGGCGCCGCAGTGGCGGCCATCGAACTCATTGACGTGAACGTGGCGGATCAGATGGAAATGCCGCTCGATCAGCGCGGCGTGCGGCTCTTGTTCGTCGATGGCGTTGTGCACGTCGAACATGGTCCGAACAGAGGGGCTGGCGATTTCGCGCACGATGGCGGCGGCTTCGTCGAGCGTTCGCACGACGTCGCACTGATTGGCCGGCAGGGCCTCGATCAGGACAGTGGCGCCGCGTTCGCCGGCGTGCGGCGCCAAGGCGGCCAAGCCATCGACGAAGTTACGCGTGGCTTCTTGCGGCGTGAGACCTCCGGTGGCGGCGCGCTGGGCGGGAGAGCCAAACACCAGGACGCCGTTGGGGCCGAGGTCGGCGCAGAGATCGACCAGCCGGCGCACGTGCTCCCAGCTACGCCGGCGGAGCGGCTGGTCCGGCGCGGTGACGTGGAGGCCCTTGGGAGTCACCATCAGCCAGTGCAGGCCCACGAAGCTGAGCCCTTCGGATTGCATGATGTCGCGGTAGGCGCGGCGTTGCGCGGCGGAGACCAGCGCGGGCTCCTCCGCGAGCGTAAACGGGGCGATCTCGATGCCCGTGTAGCCGGCTTGGCGGAGCGACTTGCAGGCATCGGCGAACGGCCGCTTCGCGAACGCCTCATTGCACATGGAATAGCGAAACGCGTGCGTCACGACCATCAGTTTACGCTTTACGCCAGGCTCATCTGGATGAGCCGCTCGGCGTTCTTGAGCGCTTCGGGCGTCAGTTTCTGGCCGGAAAGCATGCGGCCCACCTCGCGTGTGCGGGCGGCGGCGTCAAGCTCTTCGACCAGCGCCACGGTGCGGCCGTTCGATTCGCGCTTCTCGACGCGGTAGTGGTGGTCGGCGAACGCGGCGATCTGGGGAAGGTGCGTGACGCACAGAACCTGGTTGGCGGCGGCGAGGCTTCGCAGACGGCGGCCCACGCCCTCGGCGGCGCTCCCGCCCACGCCGGCATCCACTTCGTCGAAGACCAGGGTACGCACCACGGCGGTCTTAGGCCCGGCCAGGCAGGTCTTGAGCGCCAGGGCGATGCGCGAGATCTCGCCGCCGGAGGCCACCTTTTCGAGCGGCCGCGGCTCTTCGCCGGGGTTAGGCGAGACGAGGAACCTGACCGCGTCCGCGCCGTGTTCCGACCAGGCGGCGGGCGAGAGATCGACGCGAAAAACGGTGCGCTCCATGGCAAGCTGGGCGAGTTCGTCCTCGACCTTCTTTTCGAGCCTGCGGGCCGCGACGGTGCGGCGCTCCGTCAATTCGGCGGCCAGTTTGGCGAACTCCGCGGCGAGGCGGGCGCGCTGCTTGCGCAACTGCTCCATGCGCTCGCCGGCGTTCTCCACGGATTCGATTTGGCGGCGCACTTCGAGCAGGAAACCGAGGATTTCCGGAATGGACCGGCCATACTTGCGCTTAAGACGGTCGATGGCGGCGAGGCGGGTTTCCACTTCTTCCAGGCGGCCGGGGTTGGCCTCGAGGCCGCTGAGGTAATCGCGCAGGCCGTAGGAGCACTCTTGCAAGCTGAGGTCGGCGGTCTTGAGGTGCTCGCGCAGCCCTTCGAGCGAGGTATCGATGCGGCAGAGCTCGTCCAGGCGGCGCGCGGCCGCACGGGTCAGGGAGAGGGCGGATTCCGGGGCGTCGTAGACGGCGGCGTAGGCGGTGGCCGCGGCATCCTGCAGGCGTTGCACGTTCTGGAGCACGCGGCGCTCGTTTTCGAGAGCGGCCTCCTCGTCCGGCGCGAGGGCGGCGCTTTCGATTTCCTGGCGCTGGAAGGACCACAGGTCTAGCAGGCGCAGCTTCTCCTGTTCGGACCGGCCGAGGGTCTCGAGTTCCTCCTCCGCCGCGCGCCAATCGCGGTAGATGGCGCCGACGCATGCGGCCACGTCGCGGACGGCGGCGAAGACGTCCAGCATGTCGCGTTGCGCCTCGGGCAAGAACAAGACCTGCTGGTCGTGCTGCCCGTGGATATCCGCCAGGTGGGGGGCCAGGTCCTTGAGGAGCGACGCCGAAACCGGCCGGCTGCCGACGAAGGCGCGGGACTTCCCACCGGCGAGGATCTCGCGCTCGACGAGCAGCTCGCCATCCTCGATTTCGAGGCCCGCCGGCTCGAGCAGGCGGTGGATGGCCAGGTGATCGCGCACGTCGAAGATGCCGGCGATGCGCGCGCGCGGCTCTCCGGTGCGCACCATATCGGCGGAGGAGCGGCCGCCCAGCAGGAGCCCGAGGGCGTCCACCACAATGGACTTTCCGCTGCCGGTCTCACCCGTCAAGAGATTGAGCCCCGCATGGAAGCGGATGCGCAACCGCTCGATCACGGCGTAATTTTCGACCACCAATTCCAGCAGCACTTGAAGCGATTATAGTTCGTGGCGGGGGGCGGGGGGCGCGCCCCCCCCACCGCGGGATGACGCCTTGGCGCCGGGGTCCCCAGCGCCGTGGGGCCGCATGCGCGGGAGTTGGAAAGATCGCGGTTGCGGAGAGAGTGCGAATGGTTCCAAAATGGTTCCATGAACATCACCGTCAAGAATATTCCGGAACCGATCTATCGGGTGATGAAACGAGAGGCGAAAAGGCAGAGGCGGAGCCTCAATTCCGAGATCATTCAAGCGTTGGAAACGGAGGCCGCCGAGGCGGAGCGGCGGCGGCAACGGACCAATCTGCGGAAGGAACTGGACCGGTTTGCGGCGTCCCTGCCGCCAGTGGGCGACAGTGCGCCCCTGATTCGCGCGGACCGGGAGCGATAGCGTCATGCCGGAGGAATTCGTTCTGGACTGTAGCGTCGCCGCAAAATGGGTGCTACCCGAGCCGGACCGCGCGCCGGCGCTTGGATGGTTCGAGCGATGGGCGTCCGGAGAGGTTCGGCTGATCGCTCCCGATCTTCTCCTGGCGGAATTCGCCAGTCTGATAGCGAAGCGCAACCGCCGGAAAGAGATTTCGGCGGAACAGGCTCAAGCGGCCTTCCGGTTGATGGCGAAATGCGCGCCCCGGCTATTCGACACGCGCCCCCAGTTGCCCCGCGCGCTCGATCTGTCTCTGCAATACCAATTGTCCTTGGGGGATTGCGTTTATCTCGCCCTTGCGCTGGAGCACGATTGTCCGGTTCTTACCGCCGACCGCCGGCTTTTCCGAGCTGGGAAGGCCAGACACCCTTCCGTGCGCCTGGTTCAATGAGGGACTTGGGCTGCCGCGGAGATGAGGATTCCAGGAGCAATCTCCCCGAACGCCGTATCGTATAAAGGATCTGGAGCGCGGGTACAACAGGATTTGTAGCGGAGCCTGACTTGCGCCATGACAGAACTTCCTATCAACTAAGGCTGTGAAGACAGATCCGCTCTTATGAAGCCGAGGCCTTCCAGCAAGGCGGAGAAAGTCGCCTCGCTGGCGCTTTCCCGCATGACCGTGGAACGCTATATCCGCCTGATGGCGGGCTTCTTCGTGCTCGCCAGCCTGGGCGTGGGTTACTGGGTGCACCTGGGGCGGTACCTGTTCACCGCCTGGGTGGGACTGAACCTGTTCCAGTCCGCGTTCACGAATTGGCGTCCCCTGACGACCATCCTCCGCAAGCTGGGCGTGGGCGCGGTATCCACCGCGGGATGACGCCTTGGCGCCGCGGCGCCTAGCACCGTAGGGGCGCAAGATACCAGCCCAGGGCGTTAGCCCAATAAGCACTGAGCTAAACGCACACGGGAACGAGCCGATTAGAGCGGTTGCGGGGCGCAAGCCGCAGAAGTGGGGATTAATTTGGCCAGGCCTCCTCGAACGCCGATTGCGGGGGGCCAGTGCCCGACTCGGCGGCTATGCGCCCATGTGGTTCCAGTGACGGGCGTGTCACGGGATCAACCACTCAAGGTGCGTTCCGAAGGCCTGACCCCTCCCCCGCCGTGTTCGAGACGCAATCGAGACGCAATCGCTTGGCAGAGAGGGAGCAGAGGAGCTAGAATGGCTGCGCGATGATTATTTCCAGGCTCGTTCTCAAGAACTGGAGGAATTTCCGCGTTCTAGATGTTCAATTCACCGACCGCGTTTTCATCATAGGACCCAACGCGTCGGGAAAGTCGAACCTGCTTGACGCGTTCCGGTTCCTGCGTGACGTCGCGAAGCCCGGCGGCGGACTCCAGCGAGCAGTGGCTCAACGCGGCGGGCTTTCAAAAGTCCGTTGCCTCGCCGCTCGGAAGGAGCCGGACGTCGAAATTGAGGTTGAATTGTCGGAGGAAGGTACCGCGCCGCAGTGGCGCTACGCGATCGGCATCACCCAGGAGGTCCGTGGGTACCGCCAGCCCATTCTCCGTTTCGAGAAGGTGTGGAGCAACGGACGCCTGATCCTAGAAAGGCCGGATGCGGACGATAAGTTAGATAATTTGCGCCGAACTCAGACCCACATCGAGCAGATAAATTCGAACGCTGACTTTAGGGAAATCGCAAAATTCTTCGAATCCATCCGCTACCTCCACCTAGTGCCCCAGTTGCTCAGGAACCCAGAAGCGTTTCAGGGCCCGAGCATTCCAGACGACCCGTACGGCCGGAATTTCCTTGAGATGGTCGCGAAAACGCCCGAGAAGACGCGCAAGTCTCGGCTGAGGAGGATCGAAGATGCCCTGCGGCAGGCCGTACCCCAACTAAAAGGCCTGACCGACGCCAAGGATGACGCTGGGATTCCGCACCTCGAAGCAACCTACACCCATTGGCGTCCTAATGCGGGTCGGCAACGGGAAGACCAGTTCTCTGACGGAACCATACGTCTGATCGGTCTCTTCTGGTCCCTATTAGAGGGAGAGTCCCCGCTTCTCCTTGAGGAGCCCGAATTATCCCTGCACTCCGGCATTGTTGCAAAGTTGCCCGCCCTGTTCCACCGGCTACAAAGAAAGAGAAAACGCCAGATTTTTGTTAGCACACACAGCGGGGATCTCCTGTCCCAAAAGGGAATCGGGGGCGAGGAGGTCGTCATGCTTAGGCCGGACAAGGAGGGAACAATAGTTGAACTGGCTTCGTCCATCGACGAGGTGCGCGATCTTCTTGATGCCGGATTGAGCATCGCGGACGTGGCGCTGCCACGAACAGCTCCGCCGATCGGCCAGTTCGAACTATTCGAATGACTCTTATCCCAATCAACCTCGCGACTGAGGACGAACTCAGCGAGATCACGTTGTTGAGAATACTCACGGACCTTGATCGTTATGCTGTTGGCACCGCCTATCGGCGGGGCGGCTTTGGCTACCTTCGCCGCACGATTGCTGGTTGGAACAGAGCGGCAAGGGGTGTGCCATTTATCGTTCTGACGGACCTCGACGACGGCGAGTGCCCTGCGGAGCTGATCGCGGACTGGCTCGCGGCCCCGCAGCACCCCAACTTCTTGTTTCGGGTTGCGGTTAGGGAGGTGGAGTCCTGGCTCCTCGCAGATCCAGTTGAGTTTTCGCGATTTCTTGGGGTACCGGTGCAGGGCATGCCCACCGAATGCGACGATTTGGCGGACCCGAAGGCTGAGATCGTACGGTTGGCGAGAGGCTCGCGAATAAGAGCCATTCGAGATGGCATAGTGCCCAAGCGGGGCAGCACGGCAAAGCAGGGCCCAGACTACAACGGTCTCCTCGGCTCATTCGTCCGCAATGACTGGGACCTCGAAATCGCACGCGCGGGATCGCCCAGCCTCGCGAGAACCGTCACTCGGCTCGCTGCCTTCAATCCGGTTTGGGCCTCGCCGTGACGCCGCGCACGATCCACGGACGATAGACGCGCTCCCCCTCCTCTGCGGATTCAGCCTCAGCGCTGACCCAGTTGCCATAGCTTTCGTAGGAGCAAGAAAGGGGGCAAAGAGGGGCGCATTTTAGGTTGGCTCGGATCTCAGGGCGGGATTACTTCCCATGAGTCGGCTTGGCAACGGTAACGGCCGGATCGTGGCCACCTGGCCGAAAAACGCCCGTCCCGTCGACCTGGCCCCCAGTCCGCTTGTCGTAAGTCTCACCGAATCAGGACCGCTAAACGCGCTGGCGCCCGGTTACAGCCTCGCGCCGCTGCCACGCCTGCGGCGCCGCTGGGCGGGAAAGGCTTCCACGCCGGTTTCGGTTAACGCCCAGGCCGCAAGCCCTGTGGGATCCGTCCGGCGCCGCGTAGTTCGTCAGGCGGATGGCAGCGGACATCGCCCGCCGTCCGGCGCCGTCGTACCATGGAACTCATGCGATGGCTTCCGGCCCTGGTGCTGTGCTCCGTTGCCGCCTG
>Ga0182027_10001055_pt1 | contig 46488 bp, 37 predicted proteins | sample 712E1DmetaG_FD_121300 | JGI IMG/M metagenome (GOLD analysis project Ga0182027, IMG submission 121300) | Permafrost microbial communities from Stordalen Mire, Sweden - 712E1D metaG (Illumina Assembly) | ecosystem: Environmental > Terrestrial > Soil > Wetlands > Permafrost | place: Sweden...
CTTTTCGGAATAATCGGTAGGATGAAATGCTTTTTGGGAGACAAGCTCTGCTGATTTAAGTAAATCGCTTATGCCGATAAGAAATTCCTGAAACCCTTTAGTTTCTAAGGGTTGAGTTGACCTACATACCCATGGCACACGGCTTTATGTACATGGTAGTCATTATGGACTGGTACAGCAGGTATGTACTGGCATGGAGGTTATCAAATACGCTGGACGCTGACTTCTGTGTTGAAGCGCTGGAAGATGCGCTCAGGAAAGGGAAACCAGATATTTTCAATACGGACCAGGGATCCCAATTCACCGGCAAGGCTTTTACCGGGCTTTTGGAGAAGCTCGGGATCAAAATCAGCATGGACGGCAAAGGAAGTTACAGAGACAACCTGTTTATTGAGAGGTTATGGCGCACAGTGAAATATGAGGAGGTGTATTTAAAAGCATATCAAAATGGGAAAGCTGCTAGAATTGGAATCAGTGATTATTTCCGGTTCTACAACATGGCACGTCCCCACCAGGCACTTGGTTATCGGACACCGGGGGAAGTATTTACTTCAATCCCCTTTGAAGAGCCTGAGAAAGGTGTGATAGAATCGTTAACAACAAGCACTACTAATGCAGCAGGACTCTATCTTAATTTAGCCCCCTTGCTGTCCTAACAACGGGGTCCACCTCAGTCCATAGCTTGTTGTGTTCGTAAAAAAGCATTGATCCATCGTTCCATCTTCTTTTCACCCAAACTGGTAGGATTACTATCCAGATTAACTGCGAGCCACCTCATGTCTTTGATAAAAATATCGATATCGGTACGAGCACGAACATGCATGTTGTGCTGTTTAAAGCCGTCTTCTATCTGTTCTGCGATCCACAGACAACGCTCTTTAGTTAAGGGTTGCGGTTCGACTATCATTATCTTTTTAGTGACCCCCTTAAAATATGCCCATTCTAGCACCATACCTGAATAGCCGCAAGAGTACGCATTGATTCATAATAAAAGTTACTAAGGGATAACGTATTGACTCAAAATTAGTGTTACCGGGGGCTACAAGGAAACGGGGGGCAGGTGACACGATAAAATATAAAAGAATACGCGCGGGCAATCCAAGTTAGATATCCTCCTCTTCGTCGTCTGCAGCAAATTCTCGACCTGGCTAATCTTCTCATGGACCTTAAACATGTCCGCGTCGCTGATATCCGGCAAGTAGATCTATGTCGTAGCAATATCTGCATGCCCCATCGTGTATCGAAAAAGTCGAGCAGAGATGTATGAATTGAATTTGGAGCGGGAGACGAGATTCGAACTCGCGACTTTCTGCTTGGGAAGCAGACATTCTACCACTGAATTACTCCCGCGGGTCAGTTTTGATTGTAAGATAAAAGACGCAGTAAAAGCAAGTATTTAGCCTGCAAGGCGACTATATGGATTCTTGCTAGAGTTTATCCTGTATTAGATACTGGACAGGAAAGACAATAAAAAAGGGGACTGCGAATGCACTCCCCCTGATAGAGTTTCTACTTAAACCCAGCCGGAATAATAATCCCTACTTGATTTTCTGGAAGAAACAGTTGGGGGCGCCGGTGTGGCAGACAGGACCCGTTGGTTTTGCTTTTACCAGAATCGTATCGTTGTCGCAATCTTTCCAGACTTCTTTCACCCTGATGAAATTGCCTGAGGTTTCGCCCTTGTGCCATAATTCCTGCCGGCTGCGACTGTAAAACCAAACGTCTTTACCCTCGAGAGTGTGTTTCAACGCTTCTTCGTTCATATAACCGAGCATCAGGACCACGCCGGTATCGGCGTCCTGGATTATTGCCGGGATCAGGCCTTTTTCATCGAATTTAATGTCTTTCATTTTAGTTTCTCCATTTACATTAAAAAGTATACCATACCGCTGGAGGATGAAATATTTGAGCGAAGTCGATAGTACTTGGCAATCAGACATCCCCGCCTTGTCATCCTTGGTGGGACAGGTGTCCCTGCCTGTCTTCTCCTTTGTTTATCGTTCTGAGGGCTTGAAAAGCCCGAAGAAACTCCTTGCGGTTCACAGGGAGACCCTTCGCTTCGCTCAGGGCGATATGTCTTTCCGATTCTTCATCGCATTCGCAATGACATCCCCGCCTTGTCATTCCTGTGCAGACAGGAATCCACAGGGAGGTGGGGAATCCGGATGCATGAGAAAGGGAAATACGGTTTTCAACACAAAAAACCAAGAAAGCACGCACTATTATGAAAAGTGTGAGATTGCCACGCCCGCCTGCGGCGGTCTCGCAATGGATATCGGGTAAGGGAATGGGAGACCAGATTATTCACTTCGTTACGTTTGTTGCGCAAAGTATACGTTTACTCCGTAAAGTACGTACCGCTATAGTCTGAATGGCAACCCAATTTTGTCATTCCTGGTGGGACAGGCGTCCCTGCCTGTCTTTAAAGAAAGGGAAAGTACAATATTATTCTCCCACTTTCGCAAAAGGGGGATTAAGGGGGATTAAGGGGGATTTATTGAGAAGAAAGGTGACTTAATTATTAATGACCGCCAGCGCTTCTTTTAGCTTGATATCGCCGGTATACAGCGCCTTACCGATAATCGCTCCCTCGACACCCAGTTGTTTGAGCATTTTGAGATGCAATATCGACGTTATTCCGCCGGCCGCAATAACCGGCGCTTTGGTGCTGTTAACCAGTTCCGCGATAGCTGGAAAATTGGGTTCGGTGAGTGTGCCGTCACGGACAATGTCGGTGTAAATAAACCGTCGGGCGCCTAATTTCACCATATTGGCGGCAAATTGCACCGTGGTCAGGTTGGTTTCTTTTAACCAGCCGTGTGTTGCGACAAAGCCGTCGCGGGCATCGATACTGACAATAATGTAATCGTTAAAGCGTTTGCAGGCTTCCTCCACCAGTTTGGGATTTTCCACCGCCACCGTCCCCAGAATCACACGCTCGATGCCCAATGAGAGCATGCGCTGGATGGTACCGATATCCCGCAAGCCGCCGCCCAACTGGGTCGGTATCATCGCCGCGCTGGCAATGTTCTTGATGATTTCCAGATTAACCGGTTCGCCTGTGGCAGCGCCGTCCAGGTCGACGATGTGGATTCTGGAAGCGCCCATCGATTGCCATTTTAAGGCCACATCCAGCGGGTCGTCGGAAAAGCGTGTTACCTGATTATAATCGCCCTGATAGAGGCGGACACACTTACCGCCTTTAAGGTCAACGGCTGGGATAATTTCGATAGTAAGCTCCTTTTTAAAAGCTAATAGATTTCTTTATTAATGGTTGTTAGTCCTTTACTGGAAGGACTAACCGTTCTTTATTATCATTCCTGGTGGAACAGGCGTCCCTGCCTGTCATCGCTTAAGTAATTCCGCTTCCTATTTTGTCATTCCTGCGAAGGCAGGAATCCAGAGATTAATATGGATTCCGTATCAAGTACGGAATGACAATTCATCGCTGACTGCTGACCGCTGATTGCTGACCACTGACAGCTGACAGCTGACAGCTGATCGCTGACCGCTCTTTTCTACAAATTGATATTCGAGTATTTACGCCACGGTCTGGCATTGAATGCCTTGTTGTTTTTATTCTTGTCCTCAAGAATGTCCAGAGCCCGGTTAATCATCTTGCGCGTATCATGCGGCATGATGACGTCATCGACACAGCTCCTGTCCGCGGCGACGAAAGGATTTTCATAGAGGTCGCTGTATTCCTGGATGCGTTGCGCTTTTGTCTCTTCCGGATTCTTGGATTCGCGGATTTCGCGCGCAAAGATAACGCTGGCAGCGGTCTCCGCACCGACAATTGTGATGCGGGAAGTCGGCCATGCATATACAAAATCGGCGCCGATAGATTTGTCCAGCATGCCGTAGTGCGCGCCCGCATAGGATTTCCTGAGGATAACGGAGATGAGCGGTACGGTAGCGTCTGCCCAGGCGAATAATAATTTTGCGCCGTGTCGTAGAATGCCTTTCCAGTCCTGTTCCGGACCGATCAAATAACCGGGACAATCACCGAGGGTAACCACCGGAATATTGAAGAGGTCGCAGAACCGGATAAATCTGGCGGCCTTATCTGAAGCGTCGATGTTGATGACGCCGGCCATTTGCATCGGCTGGTTAGCGAAGATGCCTACAACCCTGCCATTAAAGCGTCCAAAACCCACGATGATGCTGGTGGCGTGCAGCGGCATTATTTCAAAGAAATAGCCGTCATCGACGATGGCCTTAATCACTTTCTGCATATTATAAGGTGCCGTCGGTCTATCGGGGATAATGGTGTCCAGTTCGGGGCATTCTCTTTCGGGATCGTCTTTTGTCGCTAGCAACGGTGCTTTTTCGGTATTATTTGCAGGCAGAAACTTGAGCAATTCCTTGCATTTTTCGATCGCATCTTTGTCGTCGTTGGCGACAATATGGGTACAGCCGGATTTGATGGCATGAGCTTTATATCCTGACAGTTCTTCCAGGCTGATTTTCTGTCCGAGTTGCGTTTCTACAAAAGCAGGCCCGGCAATACCCATAAATCCTGTGTCTTTACATTGAATCAGGAAGTCTTGCATGACCGGATGGTAAGCCTGTCCGCCGAGGCAGGGGCCCATCAATAAAGCAATCTGAGGGATAACACCGGAGGCCAGGATTTGAGAATGGAAGGTCCAGCCGTAAGCTTCCAGTGTGTCCATACCTTCCTGTAAGCGTGCGCCGCCGGAGTCGTTCATACCGACGAACGGCCAACCTTTTTCCTTGGCGAAATTGACGGCCGAAGCCAGTTTCTTACCGTGGTTTTCGCCGAAAGTGCCGGCCAACGCCATATAGTCTTCCGCCGCCGCTACCACATATCGGCCGTTGACCTTACCGAAGCCCGTCACGATACCGTCAGCGGGGATTTCTTTTTTGTCCAGTCCAAAGGCAGTAGTACGATGTTCGACAAACATCCCGATTTCCGTAAAGGTGCCTTTATCAAAGAAATAATCGATGCGTTCTCTGGCAGTCCATTGGCCTCCCTTGTGACGCTTTTCGATTGCCTCAGGAGTGGCCATCGCTTCGATCTTTTTTCGCTTTTTTTGATATTGCTCCAATAGTTCTTTTGTCGTTGCCATCTCTTCTCCTTACATTGAATTTATTAAAATCCGCTTTTCCGTATCGGTTTTTTACAATGATTTCATCCGGGATTTGCTTATGAAAGTCCTATTTTATGCCTGACTTCTTTCATCGTCTCGCGGGCGATAACGCGCGCGCGTTCGGTGCCGTCAGCTAATACCTTATTAACATAATCCGGCTTGGCGGCCAGTTCTTGTCGTTTTGCACGCAGCGGGGCGAGAGATTCATTCATATTCTTGGCTAGCAGTTTCTTACAATCTACACAGCCGATACCTGCAGCGCGGCACTCGACGCCAATTTTTTCAACTTCAGAGGGTGTGTAGTATTTATGCAATGTATAGATATTACAGACTTCCGGATGTCCGGGGTCCTTACGAAACTTACGCGCCGGGTCAGTCACCGCGGTCATGATGCGCGCCGAGGTTTCCTCCGCCGTATGCGCAATATCGATGGTGGAGCCTTCCTCGGATTTACTCATCTTACTTTTACCGGTGAGCGACGGAATGGATGGGAAATTGGTAAGTTTCCCGACAGGCTCCGGGAAAGTCTCTCCGAATTGCGTATTAAGCGGCGCACGATTTCTCTCGCCAGTTCGATGTGAGGTAATTGGTCTTCCCCGACCGGTATCACCTCGGCTTTGTATAAAACGATGTCCGCGGCTTGCAGCACGGGATACCCGACCAATCCGTAATTAATATTATCCGGTTGGGCCTTGGCTTTTTCTTTAAAAGTCGGGACTCTTAATAGCCAGCCCAATGGCGTCAGCATACCTAAATAGGTATGCAGTTCGGTGACCTCAGGTACATGAGACTGTACAAAAACGATGCTTTTGTCAGGGTCGATCCCGGCGGCCAGCCAGTCGAGAGCCAGGTCGCGGATATACCCTTGTATTTTGTCGGTTTCTCTTAGTGTGGTTAATGCGTGAATATCGACGATGCAATAAACACAATCATATTCCTTTTGTAGTTTGACATAATTATCGATTGCGCCAAGTAGATTACCGATGTGTTGTCTGGCCGTGGGACGGGCGCCGGAAAAAACACGTTTCTTCATTCTAAAAATAACCTCGTTATGAGAAAGTCTATCATAAATAGGGTGAAAGGGACAAGGCACGAAGCTGTTAAATACTAAATTCTGATTTCTACGCACATCCCCGAGTTCTCAAGGACATGGATTCAATATAGAATTCCATTATGGATATATGGATAAGATATCTTTATTGGAATTACTTAGATTGTGGAGGCAGTTTATAAGCCAATAAAGGACAATATTGAAAAAAGAATAGTATGCGGATATGCGAATCTCCGAATGTCTTTGCCGGTTACATTCTTTCGGGTGCGTTCATACCCATCAGATGGAGGGTTTTTGCCAATACTGTTTTACTTGCGATCACGAGCTTAACGCGGGCTTTGGTCAGAGCTTCATCATCGGTGACCACGCGGCAATCTTTATAGAATGCATGGAACGTATTAGCCAGTTCCTGAGCATAATAAGCGAGATGATGTGGCTCCAGCGTAATCGTCGCCATTTCAATTAATTCGGGGAAATGCAGAATTTTTCGGATTAAGGTTAATTCAGGCTCAGTTGTCAGTAGCCTGGTATCACCATCGATGTAATTGACTTTCCGCTCTTCCACCAGGCGCATGATGCTGGAAATACGTGCGTGAGCATATTGCACATAATAAACCGGATTTTCCTGTGACTGTTTTTTAGCCAGTTCAAGGTCGAAGTCCATCTGGCTGCTGGCGCTGCGTGCCAGGAAGAAGAAACGGCAGGCATCGACACCCACCTCTTCCATCACTTCCTCCAGTGTAATCAGGTCGCCGGTGCGTTTCGAGACGCGCACCAGTTCACCGCCGCGTTTTAATGTTACCATCTGGTGGATAATTATCTGCAGTTGCTCGGGATCGATTCCCAGGGCGGCAACGACGGCTTTCATGCGCGGGACATGACCCTGGTGATCGGCGCCCCAGATATCGATGACTTTTTCAAAATGTCGTTCGATGAATTTGTTGTAATGGTAGGCGATATCGGTGGCGAAGTAGGTCGGCGCACCATTGGTACGGACGACGACATTGTCCTTGTCTTCTCCTAAATTGGTGGAAACGAACCAGGTCGCGCCTTCTTTTTCGGCGAGGTAATCGCCTTTACGCAATAAACCCATCACTTTTTCATACTGACCGTTTTCGTAAAGACTTTGTTCACGGAACCAGACATCGAATTCCACGCGCAATTGTGAAAGGTCTTTTTTAATCTTGTCTTTGACCTTACCGATGCCGATGTCACCCATCTGTTTGAGCGCTTCTGCCTCAGTGAGTTTCTGGAATTTATCGCCATATTCCGCGATGATATTTTTTGCCAGGTCGATCATATAATTGCCCATGTAGCCATTTTCCGGCACTTCTGCTTTCACGCCGAGGGATTGCAGGTAGCGGGCATATAACGAGCGTCTGAAAATGTCCATCTGATTGCCGGCGTCATTGAAATAGTATTCTTTTTCTACTTTATAACCGCTGGCATCGAGGATATTGACGAGGGTGCTCCCCAGAATTGCGCCGCGTCCATGACCGACATGCAGGGGACCGGTGGGGTTGATGCTGACGAATTCAACCTGGACCTTTTTCCCCTGACCCATATTATTGTTACCGTAGGATTCTCCGTCGATCAGTACCTGTTCAACCTGACGGCTCAGCCAGGTATTTTTAAGGGTGAAATTGATAAACCCCGGCGGTGCGGCGATGGCGCTTTCAATTTCCTCGGTGACCGGCAGCAAAGCTACCAGTTCGTTAGCAATCACCATAGGGTTAGCTCTGGCAATTCTGGCCAGCTTCAGGGGGAAATTGGAGGCATAATCGCCGTGGTCTGAATTTTGAGGGCGCTCGATGGTAATTTCGGGTAATACTACCGAAGGCAGTTTGCCCTGTTTTTGGGCTCTATTTGCCGCTTCGGTCAGTAAATTTATCAGTATTTCTCTTAGCATTACGATACCTGTCTAAATAGCCTCAGAAACTGATTATAACATAATGAGAAACAGTGAAGGTAATATACGAGCAGACAGTTGTCAGCGTTCAGCTTTCAGCCAACAGCTGTCAGCTAACAGCTTTCTGAATAACAGTTGAATTTCTCCGTTTCGTCAAGGGAGATTTAGATGGATTTACTATAGAAAGTGAAGTGAAATGTAAGGCGGGTTAGCGAGGTGTAACCCCCCAATTTCGGCTGGTTTAATGCCCATTCTGGCGAAGGCCAGAATTCACAATCTACAATAAGTTGCTGGATACCGTTTTTCAACGGTATGGAGATTGGTGGGTTTGATATTTTAGTTTTTGAATTTATTTAGTATTTCGATATTAGAGATTAGGATTTTTTATTAGCTTAATTCTTCTATTTCCGTCGTCCAGACGCGTGCCAGTTCTTTGGCAAGCAGGGAATGTTCCGGATTTTTAAGATGGCGGTCAAGGGTAAAGAGCCGTTCCGCTTCTTTACGCGCCAATTCCAGTAGTGCTACATCGGAAAGCTTCGCCATGCGTAAATCGGGCAAACCGCTTTGTCTGGTGCCGAAGAATTCCCCCGGTCCTCTCAATCTGAGGTCTTCTTCCGCCAGTTTAAAACCGTTGTACACGGTTTCAATCACCGATAAACGTTCCTGACCGACCTCCGAGGGATTCTGGGATAATAATATGCAATAACTCTGCGCCGACCCCCTGCCAACCCGGCCTCGGAATTGGTGCAATTGTGAAAGTCCGAAGCGGTCGGCGCTCTCCACCATCATGACGGTGGCATTGGGCACATCGATGCCGACTTCAATGACCGGCGTGGAAACCAGGATATCCAGTTCCCTGTCGTGGAATTGCTGCATCACCTTTTCTTTATCTTTTGAGGCCATCCGGCCATGCAATAACCCCATTTTTAGATTCGGGAAAACCTCCTGTGAGAGATGTTCATATTCGGCAATAGCGGCTCTAGCCTGGATAGTTTCCGATTCTTCGATGAGCGGACAGATGATGAATGCCTGGTGTCCCTCGGCTATCTGTTTACGGATGAAATTATAAGCACTCTCTCGCTGAATGGGCTTGAGCCATTTAGTTTTAATCAACTGTCTGCCCGGCGGCAGTTCATCGATTACCGACAGGTCAAGGTCGCCGTAAATGGTCAAAGCCAGCGTTCGGGGAATGGGGGTGGCTGTCATCGCCAGCACATGAGGATTTGTCCCTTTCTGGCGTAACGTAGAGCGTTGTGCAACCCCGAAGCGGTGCTGTTCATCCACTACCACAAAGCCCAAATGCTTGAAATTCACTTCTTTCTGGATGATAGCGTGAGTACCGATAACAATATCAACTACACCATCTACCACCAACTGGTGAATTTCCCGTTTGTTTTTCGCGGTCATGGCGCCGATTAATAGCGCAACGGTTACAGGTCCAGGCAGAATTCCTGAGTAAATGTATAAATGGTCGCGTTCTTCCTGTAAATGACCTGTTCCCGATAAAAGTTTGTGAATTGTGGCAAAGTGTTGCTCGGCTAGGATTTCCGTCGGCGCCATCAACGCCGTTTGATAGCCGTCGGCCACCGCCGTTAAAAGGGCCGAGGTTGCTACTACGGTCTTACCACTACCGACTTCTCCCTGCAATAGTCGGGACATGGCTTGAGATTTCTGCATATCTCCTAATATTTCCTGCAATACCTTCTGCTGGGCAACCGTCAGTTTAAACGGAAGCGATTGCAGAAAACTGTCCAGTATCTTTTGATTGATTTTTATCGGCGTACCGGGCTGGCTTTCCTGCCAGTCCCGCTTTTTGCTTAAAACTCCGAGTTGTAATAAGAAAAGCTCGTCGAAAGCCAGCCTGACTCTGGCTTTATCTTTTAAATCGATAGTATCCGGGTAATGTGCCTGAGCAATAGCTTGCGGCAACGCGATTAAGCGGCAACGCTCTTTAACCTGATTCGGCAGAAAATCGGTAAGTCTTTCTGCCCAGAGATCGACAACGCCTTTTATTAATTTTCTCGTCTGGCGCTGGTGCAGGCCTTCCGTCAGAGGGTAAACAGGCACTAACCTCCCGGTGTGGATGAGGCCGCCTTCCTCCATCGGTTCCCATTCCGGCGATTCGAAGACAAATCTGCCGTTGAATAGTCTTACTTTACCGCTGAGCACAATCTTCATATTGGGTTGTAATGTTTTGGCCAGGTAGGGATTGTTAAACCACATTGCCCGGACATTTCCGGTCTCATCCCCGACAATAGCCTCAGTGCTGCGCCGTCCGCCGGGCATGGTGATTTTAGCTTCCCAGACATTGGCAACAATGGTTTCTTCTTGCCCTTCTTGTAGCTGGGAAACAGTCTTCATCTGGCTGTAATCGAGATGACGGCTGGGGAAAAAATAGAGCAAATCCCTGATAGTCTTCACACCCAACTTACTGAATTTACCGGCAAAACTGGTGCTGATGCCCTTGATGGTGGTAATTGAAGCATCGAGGGACTGACTGGATACTATTTTAGTTGTTTTTGGTTTCAATGCTGGTCTCTCCAGCTTTGTGGTAACTTTGTGGATTGGTGCCGGTTTTTCGCTTTTGCCATGCTCTAATTCAGATGCAAAATCGAGAATTTGTTTTATCCATTCCTGGCGTTGTTTTGGTGTTAAAGATGCGTATTGGCTGTCCCGAAGATGCAGTTTTTGGAGTTTCGACATTAAGGCCCGGTCGGTAATTGCCGCGATGGTTTTTTCCGACCATTGGCGGATGAATTTATCCAGTCCGCCAAAGACGGTGGAATCGGAGTAACCTTTTTTTTGTTCCAATTCCAGGATTTTACGCAGTGAACTAAAGTCAATTTCAGACATGTGTTTTTACTACCGACGAGATGGGAGCTTAATTTTCGGCAAGTGCAATGCTGGTAGCTTCATTGTTGTTTTAAATGAAGCATCGCCTGACTCAATTTTACTGCCGTCGTCTATTATTACTAACGCCAGTGTGCCTGGGCCGCCATGTACTCCCAGAGCTGGTCCGAGCCTTGCTATATGAAGAAAATCAATATTAACCAGCGGACTGAGGCGGTCTTTTAAACTAGTTGCCTCATCGGGTGTCGTGCTGTAAACAACTGCTGCTTCTTGAATAGGCATAAAACTATTGGCTAATTCAAACAGTTTATCCAGAGCTTTAGCACGGGTGCGATAATTGCCTACCGGAGAGAATTCTCCATCACGCATGGTGATAATAGGTTTGACATTGAGGATACTGCCAAACAAGGCTCTGGCTCTACCGATACGCCCCCCGAGTGCAAGGTACTTAAGTGTATCAAAAGTTGCGAATAGATGGATATTTTTTATCTCCTCTCTTATTTTATCGATAATTTTAGTGGAGTTCTCATTTTGAAGAGCTGATTCGGCGGATGACATCGTGATCATGCCCAATCCCATTGTGACTGATTGTGAGTCTACGACTGTGATATTGCATTTGATATCAGCCTGTTTTTTCCCCTGCAGTGCCGATCTATAAGTCCCGCTGAGTTTCCCGGAAAGATGAATCGAGATTATTTCATCGGTTTCTTTAGCAAGCTGCCGATAGACTTTAGTAAAATCTGCCGGTGTCGGTTGGGAAGTGGAAGGGAGTTTTGGATTTTTCAGGAGTTTCTCATAAAGCTCATCGTAGCTGATATCGATACCGTCACGAAAAGTTTTATCGCCAAAAATCACATATTCGGGCACAACTGTAATGCCAAGCTCCTTGGCTATTTCAGGCGAAATATCAGCTGTACTATCGGTAACAATTCTTACCGGCACGAACCTATTTTCCTTCCGCTTCTAAGACGGTCACAGCGATAGCATTAGGACCGCCGTATACTCCTAATACCGGACTTACGGTAGAACGCAGTACGGGAACTTTAGGATGGGTGGAAGTGAAAAGTCTAGCCAGTTCATCGGCATTCTCAATCGTGGTGGTATGTTCGATACTCACAGTCTCAATATTTTTAAAGCTGGACATAAAATTATTCAGATAGGCGATACCTGCCGCCGGGGAACGAACTCTAGTGACGGGCGCCATTTCGCCGTCTTTTACATTCAGGATAGGTTTGATCGACAACACCGAGCCAAGCAAACCCTGGGCTTTACCGATACGTCCTCCCTTGGCGAGGTATTTCAGAGTGTCGAAATACACAATAAAATGAGATCTTTTCAAAGCTTTGCGGGTAAACTCAACGAGTTTGTCCAGACTAGCGCCATTCTTGGCTTCTTGAGCGGCAGCCAGCACGACTAATCCCAAACCGCTGGCCACTGTTTCCGAATCGATGACCTCAATGCGGCATTTCTTGGCTTTCATGAGATTCTTTCCGGCCATTGCCGATTGATAGGTGCCGCTTAGTCTGTAAGACAAAATCACAACGAGGATTTCATTGGTTTTTTCGGCGAGTTTATCATAAGTATTGGCAAAATCTTGCGGTGAAGGCTGAGTAGAGGTCGGCCAGACATCGCCGTGCACAAGCCGGTGATAGAATTCGTCGGTGCTGATGGTAACCCTGTCTAAATAAGTTTCGTGTCCGAATAAAACGGTCAGAGGTACCAGAGTGATATCCAGATCGCCAATCAACTCACTTGTGAGGTCGGACAGACTGTCGGTCACAATACTTACGGTCAATTCCCCGGTCCTCCTTAATTATTCTATCGACATGATGTAATTATAGTGGGGTTGACTGCCCCGGATTATCTCAACCTGTAATTTGGGATATTTCTCGCGAATTGTAACCGCAGTTTTTTCGGCTTCAGCGAGGGTTGTGTCAGCGCCATAGTAAATGGTCAATATCTCGTTGTTATCAAGGTCTATTTTACCGAGTGTGTCGATAATAACTTCCACTGCGTTATTACCAACGGTTATCAATTCGTTATCGAGAAGACTGATGATTTGTTTTTTCTTGATTTTCAATCCGCCAAGTTGCGTGGAGCGGACAGCTCGAGTGACTTCAATCGTTTTAACATTCTCGATGGCCTGTTTCATCAGTTTCGTATTAGTTTCCAGATTCGCGTCATAATCGAAAGCCAGTAACGCGGCGACGCCTTGGGGAATAGTTTCAGTGGGAATTATTTCAATCGATTTCTTGGTTAAGGGTTTCACCTGTTTAGCGGTGAGGATAATGTTTTTATTATTCGGCAGGAGGATTACTTTGTCCGATGGGGCTTGTTCCACAGCTATGAGAATATCTTTGGTACTGGGGTTCATTGTCTGTCCGCCGTGGACGATAGCGGTTGCGCCCAAGCTGGTAAAAACTTCTTCAAGACCTTCACCGGCGACGACGGCAATAGTAGCCACATCCGTAGCGACAGCTCTTTCTTTCTGCGCGGTGACGAAGTCGCGGTGCTGTTCATCCATGTTTCTGATGGACACCTGGTGGACTGTGCCTAATCCTGTGGCGATGTGAATGATATTACCGGGGTCCAAGGTATGAATATGAATTCTGTTAGTATTAGCATCCCCGACAACGATAAGCGATTCGCCTTTCTTATTGAGTCGGGTTTTTATTTTTTCAGGGTCAAGGTCTTCGCCCTTGAGCATAAATTCAGTGCAATATCCATAGGGAACTTCGTCCGCGGCAATCATCTCCGGTAGTCTAAGGGTCAAAGGAATACTGCTGGTGATGACCTGGGGTTTCTTGAACTGCATCAGTTCCGTTTCACCCTTGAGGTACTGCAGAGCGCCTTCCAGAATAGTGAATAATCCCTGGCCTCCCGCATCAACGACGCCGGCTTCTTTAAGTACGGGGAGCAGTGTGGGGGTGTTAGCGACGGATTCTTTTGCGGTATTTACGGTGATTTCCATCACGGCCACGAGGTCTTTGCCATTACCGGCCGATTTTTTTAGCGCGGCAGAAGAGGCTTCTTTGATAACGGTGAGGATAGTGCCTTCAGTGGGGTTACTGAGTCCTTTATAGGCTGTTTTGGCGGCTTTGCCAAGGGCTCTGGCCATATCGGGGCCGGTTATTTCTTCTTTGTCAGCCATGTCTTCCGCCATACCACGGAAAATCTGCGAAAGGATAACACCGCTATTGCCTCTGGCACCCAATAGTGCGCCTCTTGCCAGAGCCTGCGCTACGCCGGAAGCGCTATGGTCGGGTGCGCGGTAAGCTTCCTCTACACTAGAGCGCATTGTCAGCAACATATTGGTGCCGGTATCACCATCAGGCACAGGGAAAACATTCAGGTCGTCGATGTCGGGAGCGTTTTTCTCCAGCCAGGCAGTGGCAGCGGCGAACATTTCCCTCAGTTCCTGTCCGTTTATTGAACTTACTTTCTTTGTCATTTGTACCCTCTCAATTGATACTAGGAAATAATTGAGGTGCCATTGTATTTTAACTGGCGAAACTAATTTTGTCTACTTACAAATTCATTTTGCCGTTCTTGTTAAGTTTGCCGCAGTGTGCTAATATAAAATACTGTAAATCCATCAAATAGTCAAGGAGTACCTGTATTGAAGTGTGATATTTGTGGGAAATCCCCAGCTTTCGGAAATACTATCAGCCACTCCAAACGTCATACCAATAGAACGTGGGAGCCAAATGTCCATCCGGCAATCATTATGGTTGATGGGAAGAAGAAACATCTTAACCTCTGCACGCGCTGCATCCGTAATCAACATAAAGAAGCGAAAAAGCCGGTAGTTAAACCAGGCTCTGCCGCAGTTTCTTAATTGCTTCTTCAATACTTTCTCCTGAACTGAAGACCGCCGCCCCTGCGACCAATGCTGTAGCCCCGCAACTTACAACGCGGGGCGCTGTTTTTATATTTATACCGCCGTCGACTTCCAGTTCTATATTCAGTTTACGTCTATCCAGTTCTGCACGCAACCGCGCAATCTTATCGAGCGTGCTTTCAATAAAAGTCTGCCCGCCAAAGCCGGGATTTACCGTCATCACGAGTACAAGGTCGACCTCCGGTAAAATTTCATCGAGCACAGATAGTGACGTTGCCGGATTGATAGAAATACCGGCCTTTACCCCCGTGGCCTTGATCATCTGAATGACACGATGAATGTGGGGGCAAGGCTCGATGTGTACCGTAATGATATCGGCGCCGGCTTTCGCAAATTGCGCGATTTGTTCTTCCGGGGATTCAATCATCAGGTGGACGTCCAGCGGCAGTCTGGTATATTTGCGGATAGCGGCGACGACCAGTGCACCAATGGTGATTTGAGGGACAAAATGCCCGTCCATCACATCGACGTGGATTAAATCAGCTCCGGCTTTAGTAGCCTCTGCCACCTGCTCGCCAAGTCGGGCAAAATCAGCCGACAGGATAGACGGTGCAATCTTAATTTTAGCGCTATTCATCGCTCATACTCTCCTTGAGCTTTCTTTTAGCGGCGGCAATCTGTTTGGCTACCTGTTTATAGGCTGTTCCGCCGGTATTATTCCGGGCGGTGACCGAAGATTCCACGGTAATTTCATAAACGTCATTATCAAAAGCAGACGAGAACTTCCTGTATTCTTTTAAAGTTAAGTTTTTCAGGGACTTATTGTTTTTTATTGCATAAGTCACGAGTTTGCCGGTAGCTTCATGCGCAGTACGGAAGGGTAAACCTTTCTTGACCAGATAGTCCGCAAGATCGGTGGCCAGCAGGTAACCCTGTTGGGCGGCGCCGGTCGTTTTATCGGTTTTAATATGTACGGTGTTCAGCATCCCGGCAAAGACTTCGAGTGTAGACATTAAAGTATCCACAGTATCAAAGAAGCCCTCTTTGTCCTCCTGCATATCGCGGTTGTAGGCAAGTGGTAAACCTTTCATCGTGGTTAACAGCCCCATCAGATTACCGTAAACGCGGCCGGTCTTACCGCGTGCCAGTTCGGCAATATCCGGGTTCTTTTTCTGCGGCATAATACTGGAACCTGTCGTATAGGCATCATCGATCTCGATAAAATCGAATTCTCCCGAAGACCAGAGAACAAGTTCCTCCGCCAGGCGGGACAGGTGCATCATACACAGACTGGCGTCAGCTTCGAACTCGATGATAAAGTCGCGGTCGGCGACGGCGTCCAGACTATTCTGACTGATATCGTCGAACCCGAGCTTTTTGGCAACATACTTTCGGTCGATATTATAAGCCACACCGGCCAGTGCGCCACTGCCTAACGGCATTACATCCGCCCGCTCCAGACAATTGTAAAACCGCGCGATATCCCGTTCCAACATCTCGAAATAGGCCAGAAGATGATGAGCCAGGAGTACAGGCTGGGCTTTTTGCAGATGCGTATAGCCGGGAATAATGGTGCCTTTATGGACCGACGCAAGTTCTACGAGTGTGCTCTGTAATTCGACGATATGTCCGATAGTATGCAGTATTGCGTCGCGGGTATAAAGCCGGATATCGAGTGCTACCTGGTCGTTACGGCTGCGCGCCGTATGCAGTTTTTTCCCGACATCGCCGATCATTTCGATCAACCGGGCTTCAATATTCATGTGAATGTCTTCCAGTTCCGGTTTGAACTGGAAGATACCCTGGGTGATTTCCTCCCCAATACTATTTAAGCCTTTAATGATTTTCTCGGCTTCTTTCTCAGTGATGATACCCTGTTTGGCGAGCATCTGGGCGTGTGCCATACTACCTGCAATATCGTAAGGATACAATCTCCAGTCATAATGGATTGAAGAAGTATAGGCTAGAGCAGTTTTATCGGCGTCTTTTTGGAAACGACCTCGTATCTGACTCACCGTTATTTCTTCCTGTTTTTAGATTTCGTTGCTTTTTTAGCAGGCTTCGCGGTGTCAAGGAGCCGCATCGGGTCTGATTTGTCACCGAGTAATTGAATCTGAGCTTGAGTGGCTACCGGCAGACCCCAGAGTTGAATGAAACCGACGGCGGCGCTGGCATCGAATTTATCGCCTTTATCATAAGTCGCCAGACTGAGATTGTAAAGCGATTTCGGCGATTCGCGTCCGACCACCATCGAGCTACCTTTGAAAAGCTTGACCCTAACGGTGCCGGTGACAAACCGTTGTGTACTCTGAATATAAGCGGAGAGGTCGCGGTTCAAACCGCTGAACCACAATCCGTTATAGATAATATCGGCAATTTCAATGGCTGTCTTTTCTTTGAAGCGTAACTGGTCTTTGGCGAGGGTCATGGCTTCCAAAGCCTTATGCGCCTGAAGGAGGACGACCGCTGCCGGCGCTTCGTAGGTTTCCCGGGATTTAATACCAACAAGTCGATTTTCAATATGGTCGATGCGCCCGATGCCATGCAACCCAGCCAGTTCGTTCATTTTTTGGATCAGACTGACGCCATCCATTTCTTTGCCGTGCAGACTGACGGGTATGCCTTTTTCGAAGGCAATCTCGACATATTCCGGTTTGTTCGGCGCCTCATCGGCATTTTTTGTCCATGTCCAGACATCGTCCGGCGGTTCTACCCACGGGTTTTCCAGAATACCGCATTCAGCGCTTTTACCCCACAGGCAATCATCAATGGAATACGGACTCTTTTTCGTAATCGGGACAGGGATGCGGTGTTTGGTCGCATAAGCAATGGTCTCTTCCCGTGTCATACCCCATTCACGAGCCGGTGCGATGACTTTGAGTTGCGGCGCTAAGGCATGCACGCCGACATCGAACCTGACCTGGTCGTTGCCTTTACCGGTGCAGCCATGCGCTACCGTTGTCGCACCTTCAGCCAAAGCCACGTCTACCAGTAACTTGGCCATTAACGGCCGTGACAGGGCGGTGGCCAGCGGATATTGTCCTTCATACAGGGCGTTAGCCTGCAAGGCTGGCCAGATAAAGTATTTGACGAACATATCCTTGGCGTCGATGACAATGGCCTTGATGGCGCCGAGTTTCAACGCTTTGACACGGGCGGCTTCAAAATCCTTGGAATTACCCACATCGATGGTGAGGGTAATCACATCCATCCCGTACTTCTCTTTTATCCACCTGATAGCAACTGATGTGTCCAGTCCGCCGCTATAGGCCAGTATTACCTTTTCTGCCATTTAAAATCGCTCCTTTTATTGTTTCGCGGTGAGCACGAATCGATATTATTTATTAGGTTCCCGCCTTCGCAGGAATGACAAAAGACTATACTTTTATGTCCGCGAATACTTTGTCTAAAATACCCAGCGCCTCGTCGATTTCCTGTTTACTGATATTAAGCGGCGGCATCACTCGCACCGCATTCGGCTTTACATCGTTCACCATTAGGCCGTTTTCGATGCAGGTCAATTTGATCGCTGCCGCCAGGTTTTTATTAAATTCAATAGCGGCCAGTAAACCGCGTCCGCGGACGTCCGTAACGAAGGGATATTTACTCTTCAGTTTGTTCAAGCCATCGAGCAAATACACACCCGATTTTTGGGCATGTCCGGGGATATCATGCTTGATAACGTATTCCATTACAGCCAGTGCTGTGGCGCACATCAGGGGGTTACTCGCATAGGTGCCGCCATGGTCGCCGGGCACAAACACCGCGCACTTTTCTTTGGCCATAAAAGCGCCGATGGGTATGCCTCCGCCCAGCCCTTTCGCTAATGTAATTATATCAGGTTCGATGCCGTACTGTTGATACCCGAACATCGTCCCGATACGCCCGATACCGGTCTGAACCTCGTCTAAAATGAGCAGGATACCTTTTTCATCACACCATTGCCTGACTGCCTTCAAATAGCCTTCATCGGGGATATTGACCCCGCCTTCGCCCTGTACTGGCTCCACCATGACGGCGCAAGTGTCTTTGGTGGTGGCCTTTTTAATGGCTTCAATATCATTGAAAGAAACATTAATAAAACCTACTGGCAGCGGTTTGTAAGCATCCTGATAGTGCGGCTGGCCGGTAGCAGCGGTCATTGCCAGTGTGCGCCCGTGAAATGAATTATAGGTAGTGATAGTTTCAAAAGCGCCGTTAAGTTTTATTGCGCCGTAGCGGCGTGCCAGTTTCACTGCGCCTTCATTGGCTTCGGCACCGCTACTACTGAAGAAGACACGGTTAAAGCAACTGATTTTCACCAGCAATTCCGCCAGTTGCAGTTGCGGCTGATTACAGGATTGTGGCCCGCACTGCACCAGTTTTTTAGCCTGCTTGGTCAGGGCTTTTGTCATTACCGGATGACAATGTCCCAGGCTGCAAACTGCCCACCCGCCGACTAAATCCAGATATTTCTTGCCGTTCTCATCCCAGAGATAACAACCCTTGCCCTTCACGGGGAGTATCGGCCAGCGAATGGCATTATTAAATAAATACTTTTTTTCCAGTTCCTGCCAATTTGACATAATTATTTACCTCTATATCAGACTTCAAAATATTAACATAATATGGGAATTAGACACAAATAAAGGGAAAGAAATAGCCGTGACTCAGTATCATCTAGCGCGGATGATGGTGCCGGCACGGTCGCTGTCAATGGCGTTTAATAAGGCGTGAGGTTGACGGCCATCGACGATACAGGTAGTGGTTTTATTAGCCGCGGCAATCAGGCAGGCATTGAGTTTGGGAATCATTCCACCGGAAGCAGTCCCGGAGTCGATTAATTCCTTAGCCTGATTAACCGTGATTATCGAGAGCAGTTTGCCATCTTTATCGAGCACTCCGGTAACATCGGTTAAAAATATCAGTTTTTCAGCGCCGATGGCTGCAGCAATTTCACCGGCCAGGGGATCGCCGTTAATATTCAGCATCAAAGGCGCATCTGCCGGTCGGTCGATGGTATAAGCAGTGATTGGTGAAATCACGGGAATGAATCCGGCTTTCAATAAAGCATCGATTACGGAGGCGTCGACTTTCACTGTTTGAGCCACGTAACCTAACTCCGGATTTGCGATACGGCTTTGTACCATCGCGCCGTCGACGCCGCTGATGCCGACTGCCCGCCCGCCGAGGTTATTAATCGTGGCTACAATCTGCTTATTGGCCAGCCCGCCCAGGACTGCGGCCACAATATCCAGCGCCGGTTTATCGGTTATCCGTTCCCCGCGGACAAACTTAGTCTCGATACCTTGCTTTTTAAGCCATTCCGTGACCATGTTGCCGCCGCCATGAATTACCACCAGTGATTTACCCTTTTTCTGGAGTGTGACGATGTCTTCCAAAATGGGGTCGCGCTTCCCGAAGGTCGCACCGCCTATTTTAATAACGATTGGTTTATCCATAGCTCTTTCATTATACCACTGGGAAAAAGAAATCCTAATGTCTAAACTCTAAATGCTAAATAAATTAGAATATCAAAATTATAATTTATAATTTTAGTATTGTTTGTGATTTGGGATTTGGTATTTAACCCGTTACGTTGTGTACTCGCTATTGATGACGACGTACTGTTCGGTCAGGTCGCATCCCCAGGCTGTCGCCTCGGCCTTGCCCAAATTCAGAACAACGGTAATCGGTACTTCTTTTTGCTTCAGCGCAGTAACAGCTTTGGCTTTATCGAAGGGTACCGGCGTTCCCTGTTTCAGCACCAGTATTTTACCCATATAAACATCCAGTTTCGATTCTTCAACCTGCGCGCCGCTTCTGCCGAGTGCGGCAGTTACCCGGCCCCAATTGGGGTCGTTACCGTAAATCGCCGCTTTCAACAGATTGGAACTGACAACGGTACGCGCCGCCAGGCGGGCTTCTTTAAGATTGGCCGCGCCTTTGACATTAACTTCAATCAGTTTGGTGGCGCCCTCGCCGTCACGGGCAATTGCTTTTGCCAGATAGATACAAACCTGATTCAAAGCCTGCTGGAAAACGCCGGCAAGAGCGCTTTTGCCGGTCACTGTTTCATTCTTAGCCAGGCCGTTAGCCATGAATAGCATGGTGTCACTGGGACTGGTATCACCGTCGACGGATATCATATTAAAAGAAACCGCCGCGGCTTCCTGCAGGGACTTCTTTAAATAAGCCGGGGTGACATCGGCATCCGTCGTCAGAAAAACAAGCATCGTGGCCAGATTCGGATGAATCATCCCGGAGCCTTTGGCGACGCCGCCGATGGTAAAGGTGTCCAAACCATCCTTGTAAGTGACAGCGACTTCTTTCGGAACAGTATCGGTGGTCATAATGGCACGTTCAAAATCGTGTCCGCCCTCCGGTTTCACAGCTAATTTTTTCATTGCGGTTCGGATTGCCGGCATCGGCAGATTGACACCGATGACGCCGGTATTGGCAATCAGGACTTCATCGGGTTTCGCACCGATTACTTTAGCTGCCAGCATAGACATTTCAAGGGCATCGGCAAATCCCTGCTCGCCGGTGCTGGCATTAGCGCAGCCGCTGCTGGCTACGATGGCTTTGGCTTTGCCCTGCTGAGCTCGCTTCATACACAAAACGACGGACGGCGACTTGATTTTATTTTCCGTGAACAGGCCGACTACGGTGCAAATTTCCTGAGAACAAAGTAAGGCTAAATCAAGTCGGTTGTCGCCCTTATGCCGGATATCGGCAGAGACAGCACCGGCGGAAAAACCCTGAGGTGAAGTAACTGTGCCATTGGTGACAAATTCAATCTTACCCATAATAGTAAAACTATAGCATATCAGGCACAGATGAGGCAAAATACATAAATACGTTAGTCTGCTACTTGGAGAAAAGCTTCGCTTCCTCGCGCCTTATGGCTGAAGGACATCGAAAGTAGTAAACGAACAAAATGCAGAGGATGCAGGTTAGGGGATGAATTCACCTTCATCTACGCTTCTCCCGTCAATGGAAAAGGAATACTACTAATACTTTCGGATATTTTCATCATCTTCTCTTTCCATCATTTTTCTAGTACAATAACCATATTATGCGAGAAAGCATTACTCCTATTCGGCAGCAATACCTGAGGATTAAAAAGAAGTATCCGGAAACGATTGTCCTGTTTCGTCTCGGCGATTTCTACGAGACCTTCGATGAAGACGCGAAAATCACATCAAAAGAGTTGGAAATTGTCCTCACTTCGCGCGAAATGGGGAAGGGAAATAAAATCCCGATGGCCGGGATTCCTTACCATGCCCTCGATAACTACCTGGCGAAACTGATAAATCGCGGCTATAAAGTCGCCATCTGCGAACAGCTGACCAAACCCGGCGCCACCAAAGGCATCGTGCAGCGTGATGTTATTCGCGTGGTCACGCCGGGGACAGTCGTCGAACCGTTGTTGCTGGATAGCAAAGTCAATAATTATCTTACTGCGCTAGTGATTGACGGCGATGCGGCAGGTATGGCCTACGTGGATATTACTACCAGTGAATTCGCGACCACCCAGTTGCCTTTAGACCGCGTGTTAAATGAACTGGAGCGACTCAAGCCATCGGAAGTAATCGTTAGTGAAAGCACTGATTTGACGAACCTGCAATTATCGATGCCGGTCACGAAGCTCGATAATTACCACTTCGAGACTGAAGTTGCCCGTCAAGCTCTGCTGGAACATTTCGGCACGGCGACCCTCGATGGATTCGGGTGTTCCGGATTACCGCTGGCCATCAGCGCCGCCGGCGCGATTATTCATTATATTCAGGAGACACAGAAAGGTATTACAGGGCAATTAACCCGGCTTTCTACTTATACGACCGAGGCCTTCATGGCGCTCGACCTCCAAACGCAAAATAATCTGGAGCTTTTCCGCGGTAGTTCGGGTTCGATTAAAGGCTCGCTGCTCTCGGTCATCGATCTGACCAAAACGGCGATGGGGAGCCGCCTATTAAAACGTCGACTTACCCAACCCCTGCTCGATATAAAGGAACTCAATAAACGTCAGGATGCCGTGGCATGGTTTACGGAAAATTCGCTGGCGCGCGCTCAAACCATCGCTTTCCTGACTAATATCGCCGATTTGGAGCGCATTATTAATCGCATTACGGGCAATCTGGCCGGTCCTAATGAATTGATAGCCCTGAAACGCACTCTAACCGTCATCCCCAAACTCAAAGAAGCATTGGGAAATAATGCGACTGACAGTGCTATCGACTGGCTCAAGGATGAGCTAAAACCACAGCCGGAAGTCGTCGAGCTGATCAATCAGGCGATTGTCGAAGAGCCGACGACCACTATAGGGGAGGGCGGTGTGATTAAGCCGGGCTTTTCCGAAGAATTGGATAATTTAAGGTCGATCTCTAAAAATGCCAAGCAATACCTGGCCAATCTGGAGCGCACCGAGCAGGAAAAAACAGGCATCAAGAATCTGAAAATCGGTTACAACCATGTTTTCGGTTATTATATCGAAATCTCGAAGTCGAATATCGCTCAGGCTCCGGAGAATTATATTCGTAAGCAGACTCTATCCACGGGCGAGCGCTATTTTACGCCGGAACTGAAAGATTACGAATCCACGATTCTGAATGCCCGTGAGCGCATCGAAGAATTGGAGACGGAATTATTCCAGCGGGTCTGTAAACAAATCGCCGCCAACCGCCCGGCCATTCTGGCGCTGGCAGAAGCTATCGAGCAAATCGATGTTTATGCCAGCCTGGCTGAGGTTGCTATCCGCTACAACTATAAACGTCCCAGACTGACCGACGAAGATGAGATTATTATCAAAGGCGGAAGGCATCCGGTAGTGGAAAGGTCGCTGACCGATTCCAGTTTCGTGCCTAATGATACCTATCTTTCCAACAAAGATACGCAACTCGTCATTCTCACCGGTCCCAATATGGCGGGTAAATCGACTTATTTGAAACAGGTGGCGATTATTGTGTTACTGGCGCAAATCGGTAGTTTTGTACCGGTGGATGAAGCTACTATCGGACTCGTCGACCGTATATTTACACGCATCGGCGCGCGGGAAGACCTGACCAGCGGCCAATCGACTTTCATGGTGGAGATGGTGGAAACCGCCGCTATCCTGAATAATGCTACACCCCGTTCATTGTTAATTCTGGACGAAATCGGACGAGGCACCAGTACCTATGATGGTCTATCGATTGCCCGCGCCGTGGCGGAATATATCCATAACCATCCGCGCCTGGGTGCCAAGACGCTTTTTGCCACGCACTACCATGAAATGGTAGCACTCGCCGATTATCTCCCACGGGTAAAGAACTATAACGTGGCTGTTAAAGAAGATAAGGGCGAAGTGATTTTCCTGCGTAAAATCGTGCCCGGCGGCGTGGATAAAAGCTACGGCATCCACGTCGGTAAACTGGCCGGTTTGCCGAAAACGGTCGTCCATCGCTCACAGGAGATTCTGGACGAACTGGAAGGCGACGGCAAAAACATCAAACATGCGATAAAATCACGCCAAAAGCAATTAGCGCAAATGCCACTTTTCGCGGAGAAATCGACGGTGTTAGCAGAATTGGAAAAGCTGGAAATAGATTCGCTTACGCCGCTGGAAGCCCTGACGAAGCTGTATGAGTTACAGAAGAAGTCGAAAGAAGGGTAAGTATTTTTAAATTCCTGTACCACTAATCAGCTTCAAGTTCGGGAATGGATAATGATTGATATTGTTAGTCACGAGTGGCACTTCCAATTCTTGAGCGGTAGCTGCGATAACAGCATCCACTACTCCGATTGTTATGCCTCTCGCCCGAAGATTATTTAAAAATCTACCGGCTGTCCTTGCAATTGTTATATTCACTTCTATCGAGGCTAAACCATCCAGAAAATCGATGGTTACATTTTCTTCGCTGATTCTCATTCCGCGGAATAACTCGAGTTGGGTTAATGTGCTTATTGCCAATAAGCCGTCTTCTCTCAGATCTTCCAGTTTCTCTCTGGAGTAAGAATGACCTCTCAGAAAATCTATAATTATGTCTGTATCGAGCAAACAAGAGATGTAAACTGATTCATTACTTGGCATTTTTATTTTCGTTAACATGGAGTGCTGAGGAGCGGTCATTTTTTCTGATCGAATAGATGAATTCAGACGAATCAGCGGGAGTCATGAGGTCAGGGTGATTTTTATCTTTCCAAGCACCAAAACCCCTTTTAAGTGCTATTTTCTGGCGTTTTAAGGCAATATAGTGCTCCAACGCTTTTGTAAAGAAAGCGCTTACTTCTCCCTGAGGCACCAAGTTACGAATTTCGCCTGCGAGTTCTCTAGGCAGAGTCACTGAAATCTTTTCGGTAATACCGTTTTTAGTCATTTGAACTTCCCGATTTAGCTACAATCATACCAATGGTACTACCAATGTCTTATTTTGTCAAGTGCTTATTTAGCATAACATGAAGTGACTAAGCCAAACGTTACTGATGCTTAGCTTAAAGCACTACCAGATTGTTCCGATGCACTACTTCCGAACCGGAGTCATAACCAAGCAAATTATTGATATTCTGAGAGTGTGCGCCTTTGATGGCCTGCACTTCGGCAGAAGTGTAATTCGTAATGCCGCTGCCGAGCTTTAGTCCCTTTAAATCGCAGATATCCACAATATCGCCGCGCTGGAAATTGCCTTCGACTTCGGTAATGCCTGCCGCCAGCAGACTGCAATTTTTTTTCTTCAAGGCTAATACCGCGCCATCATCGACGGTGAGTTTACCGCGAGTACAGAGACCGGATAAGAGCCAACGTTCCCGACTGTCCAGTTTGGTTTTTACGGGGAGAAAACGGGTGCCGATAGTCTCGCCGCGAGCAGCCCGGAGTAAGACATCTTTTTCACTGCCGTTGGCAATTACCACCGTCACCCCGGAAGCAGTTGCCAGTCTGGCGGCTTCGATTTTAGTCACCATGCCGCCGGTTCCCAGACCGCTCATGGAACCGGAGACCAGACTCTCGATTTTATCATCGATTTTCTCCACCAGCGGAATCAGTTTGGCCGAAGCGTCGCGGTTGGGGTCGGCGGTATACAATCCGTCGATATCCGTGAGGATAAATAACAGGTCGGCGTCAATCAGATTGGCCACCATGGCGGACAGGTTATCGTTATCGCCGAAGCGGGCTTCTCTGATTTCATCCACGGCCACTACGTCGTTCTCGTTGATAATCGGAATCACGCCCATTTCCAACGAAGACAGCAGGGTATTGCGGGTGTTCAAATAGCCGGCGCGGTCGACCAATACGGATTTGGTCAGTAGTGCCTGCCCGACAGTAATCTGGTGTTGTTCGAAAAGACGTTCGTAAATATTCATCAACCGGCCCTGTCCTACCGAAGCTAGGACTTGCTTAAGAGCTACACCTTTGGCCTTTTTAGTTAAGCCTAATCTCTCCCGTCCGGCAGCGATGGCGCCGGAGGTAACGATGACTACCTCTACGCCCTGATTGTGGAGTTTGGCCAGTTGGCCAACGAGGTCGGTCATGCGCTCCATGTTCAACCGGCTAGAAGCCGCCGTCAGCAGGCTGGTGCCGAATTTTGCAACAATGCGGCGGCAGTTGAAATTACTATCATTTTTAGTCTTGCTCATATAAAGTCCTGATATAAACTTTCAGCATACAGCTCTCAGCTATCAGCCCTCCGCTTTTTCAGAGTCATTATAGCATATTATTTTATGTTAAAATGAATTTGAAGGGCTAGTCCGTTTCGGCTAGTCCTGTTTGGCGTTTGGAGATTTGTATTTTTAAAGGCTATTTGGCGCTTGAGTCAACCCCCAAGCCAATAATAAAGTGTGCGATTGCCACGGCCTTCTACTGAAGGCCTCGCAATGGTAAAACGATGGAAACATTAAATATCTCTAAATTGTTAAGCTTAATCGGCGAGAGACCAGCCTACGGTAGTCTCGTAACGGAATTGCGTCAATCAAAAAGCGTCATTAAGACCGATGTCCTCGATGCCGCGCGACCTTACCTGATCGCGGCTTTATATCAAACATTAAAACGTCCCATCGTTGTGTTTACCGCGCATGCTGAAGAATCCCGCAAACTTTACGAGCAAATCAGTGTCTGGACTCGCTCGGAAGAAATCAAACTGATGCCGGAAGCCGATGCTCTGCCTTACGAACGCATCATTTCCGATAGCCCCAACGAACTGGAACGGCTACGGGCTCTATTGTCATTAGCCAATGCCCAAAAAGAGAAAAAGTTACCCCTGATAATTATTCCTGCGACGGCTTTGATTCAAAAAACAGCCTCATTTACGGAGTTTGCGGCCTCTTTCCACATAGTCAGGGAGGGAGAGAATCACGACCCGCTGGTCCTGATGAAGCGCTGGCAGTCCTTGGGATATGAAGTGCAAAGCACCGTGGAGATACCGGGGACGATGAGCAGACGCGGCGGCATCATCGATATTTTCCCGCCGACGTGTGAAATGCCCGCCCGATTGGAGTTTTTCGGGAATACAATTGAAAGCATCCGGCTTTACGACCCGGCAAATCAGCGCTCGGTAAAAAAGATAACGTCGATTTCTATTGGACCGGCTACCGAATTACTGACGCCTTTTGCGGAAAACAGTCCGAAACCGGAGGAAATTCTGGGGAAGCTTGATTTTGTTAATTGTAACGAAGAAACTCGCCAGAACTTCCTTAAAGAACTAAGCGAGCTTTATCGCGGGCAAAAAACCATCAGTCAGGAGTTCTACGCCTCCTTATTTAATCAGGATAGCCTCCTTTCCTATCTGCCCGATAATACCCTGCTGATTATCGACGAGCCGCTCAGCATCCGGAGAACCATCGATGATTTTGATAATAAAGCCAATGAAATCCATCAAAGTCAGCAGGAACAGGGCCAGCTACCCGGGAATTTCCCCAAACCTTATTTCAATTGGGAAGAGCTAATGCCTGAACTGGAGAAAATACCGCGCCTGATTCTGAGCTCATTGGGGATGGCCGGTAATGAATCCAGTCTTCGGCTTGATTTCAAGCCCCTGACGAGCTACGACGGGCAATTACCCAACTTCATCGCTAAAATCAAACAAATGCTGGCGGAAAAACAGCGCATAATTCTGGTGACACATCAGGCGAACCGTCTCTCCGAATTGTTGGGAGAAGCAGATATCATAGCGCCGGTCCTGATGGAAATCAGGCAGATGCCCGTGCCCGGCTCGTTAACCCTGTTGCAGGGTTTACTTGGTTCCGGTTGGAGTCTGGGGGATACGCATCTTTTTACCGATGTGGAAATCTTCGGTTTTACCAAACAGCAAAGACTCCAGAAGAAAAGACAGGTAGCCCGTCATAAAATCTTTGCCGATATTCAACCTGACGATTATGTAGTGCACATCGAGCACGGCATCGGGAAGTTCTTCGGTTTTACCGTAATGCACAATAATGATATGGACAGAGAATTTCTGGTTCTGCAATATGCCGGCGGCGATAAACTCTATGTGCCCACCGACCAGGTGGACAGGGTCAGCCGCTATGTCGGCGGTGGAGAACAACCGCCTACACTTAGTCGTTTAGGCACGCAGGAGTGGACGCATACTAAGGAAAAAGTCAAAGAAGCGGTAGAAGAAGTGGCGGAAGATTTGCTGGATTTATATGCAAGCCGTGAAGTCGTGCCGGGCTTTGCCTATTCCCGGGACACTATCTGGCAGAGGGAGCTGGAGGCGAGTTTCCCTTACATCGAAACTCCCGACCAGATTACCGCGCAGAAAGAAATCAAAGAGGACATGGAAAAAAGCAAGCCGATGGACCGGCTGATATGCGGGGATGTCGGCTACGGGAAGACCGAGGTTGCTATCCGCGCTGCTTTTAAGGCTGTGATGGACGGCAAACAGGTGGCGGTGCTCGTGCCGACTACTGTGCTGGCACAGCAACACTATGCCACATTCACTGAAAGAATGAAAGCCTTCCCGATCAAAATAGAAGTCCTGAGCCGTTTCCGCACCCCGAAGGAACAGGACAAAGTCATTGCAGCATTGAAAGACGGCAAGGTGGACATCTGCATCGGCACGCACCGGCTTATTCAAAAAGATGTGCAATTCAAGAATCTGGGTTTGTTGATTATCGATGAAGAACAGCGGTTCGGAGTCGTTCATAAAGAGTACCTCAAGAAGATGCGGCAGGAAGTAGATGTACTGACTCTGAGCGCTACGCCAATTCCCCGCACACTGCATATGTCGTTGGTGGGCGTGCGCGATATGAGCACGATGGAGACGCCGCCGGAAGACCGTCTGCCCGTCAGGACTTACGTAGCCGAATACGACGAGCAATTGATTCGTGAGGCAGTACTCCGGGAACTGGAACGTAACGGTCAGGTCTTCTTTGTGCATAACCGCGTGCAATCGATTGAAATCATCGCTGAAAAATTGAGGCATCTTATCCCTGAAGCCAGAGTTGCCGTAGCCCACGGCCAGATGCCGGAAGGCGAACTGGAAAAGGTCACGACGGAATTCATGCAGGGCAAGGCAGATGTCCTGGTTTGCAGTACCATTATCGAGTCGGGACTGGACATGCCCAACGTCAATACCCTGATTATCAATCAAGCCGACCGCTTCGGACTGACCCAGCTTTATCAATTAAGAGGGAGAGTAGGGCGGGGTGCGACGCTGGCTTACGCCTATTTCCTTTTCGATAAAGATAAAAGACTAACCGCAGTGGCTGAGAAACGCCTGCGAACGATTTATGAAGCGACCGAGCTTGGCGCCGGTTTCAGCATTGCCATGAAAGACCTGGAAATCAGAGGCGCCGGCACACTGCTCGGCATGCGGCAAAGCGGACAAATCAGCGCCGTCGGTTTCAACCTTTACAGCCAGATGCTGGCATCAGCGGTGGAAAAACTGAAATTGCAGAAGAATGGCATTAGACAAACACCCACCACTACAAAGTTGCCAGACCCGACTATCGACCTGCCGTTATCGGCCTTGATTACGGAGGATTACGTCCCCGACCTGGTGACTCGGCTGGAACTGTACCAGCGCATGGCGGATATTATCGAATTAAAACAAATCCCCAACCTTATACAAGAATTGAACGATAGGTTCGGTATACCGCCGAAAGAAGTGGAAAACCTGTTTTATATCTTGAAAATCAAGGCAATGGCTAAAGACACCGGCATCGAAGCCATCTCTACGCTGGACAGCGAAATTATCCTGCAGTTGTTTACCGGGATGCAATTCAATAAACAAAAACTCGCTCATTTCTTACGGGAGGGTATTAAAATCGGCAACAGCCAGCTCAGAATGAACCTCAGACAGCCGGGCAAAGGCTGGCAAAAGGTCTTAGAGGAGATTCTGGGGGAAATGAAATAAACAACGCTTTAGAAATAATCAAGAATCAAGAAATAACGGATTATATCTTTTAGTGTTCATAACCTGCTCCATTTATCCCTCCTATCTTTTCTCTCTCTTTCCTGCTATAGTGCGGATGGAATCAAGCTATGTCCATACTGGCGAAAGTCCGTAGGGGCTGAACGGAGTGAATGTACGGTATCCAGAGGGACTGCTTGTATTCTGGATTAAATCCAGAATGGAGAAGAGGCAGGTATCGACAAATGAGTGCTGATGAAATAAAATCCTTGATTACCCAATTGAGTAACAAAGATGGTGATGTGCGGGAGAAAGCCCGACTGGCGCTGGTAGGCATAGGGAAAGAGGCAACGACTCCGCTGACTGAAATTCTGGCTGCTCAAGACCAGCAAACCCGTTGGGAAGCCGCTAAAGCGCTGGGGGCTATCGCCGATCCCTCCTCAATTCCGGCGCTCATCAAGATTCTGGAAGACAACGTGTTCGATATCCGCTGGCTGGCCGCTCAGGCTCTGATTGCAATCGGTACGGAAAGTATCGCGCCATTATTGGAAGCGCTGAGCAAGAGTTCGGATGAACTTTTCCTGCGTGAAGAGGCGCATCATGTCATTAAGTACATCTTCCGCGATAACCCGAAAGCTAAAGAATTGTACGATATTTTAAAACCGGTAGTTGATGCCCTTGAGGGTTCGGTTTCAAGAATCGAGACGCCCGGCGCCGCGCGTACGGCATTAGAAAAACTAAGGCAGATGAAGGGCGCGCTTGGCAGTTAAGTTAAGGGGGATTCTGGCCTTCGCCGGAACGGATGACATCAGGCTGCAGTCGGCTCGGTTTTCTTAAGCGGAATGGTGATTCTAAACGTAGTGCCTTTCCCAATCTGGCTTTCCAATTTAATCTTGCCGCCGTGAGATTCGGCGATATATTTTGCGATGGCCAGACCCAGTCCGACCCCTCCCTCTGCCCGGGAACGGGCTTTATCCACCCGGTAGAAACGCTCGAAGATATGCGGCAGGTGTTCCGGGGGAATACCGATGCCGGTGTCACTGATGGCAACCAAAGCATTCTCATCTTTCTTAACCGCCGAAACCGAGATATTACCATCGTTGGGAGTGTATCTGATGGCGTTTTCCAGAATATTGATAAACAATTGCCTCAGCTTTACTTTATCTCCGTTCACAATCAGACTTTCCTGCGCATCAACGGTGAATTTGATACTTTTATCCTGGGCTAGAGCTTCAATGTTAGTGGATAATTCGACGATTAAGTTCTTGATGTCGACATTTTCAAAAGTTAATTGCTCTTTACCGGCATCACTGCGTGCCAGGAAGAGCAATTTCCCGATAACCGAAGACATATAAGATGATTCTTGAGATATCGTTTCCAGAGATTTACGGTAATCGTCTTCCGTTCTTTCTTTACTCAGGGCTAGAGTTGCCTCCGCTTGCATTATTGCCAGAGGAGTGCGTAATTCGTGGGAAGCATCGGCGGTAAATTGCCGTTGGCGGTTGAATGCCTCTTCCAGTCTGCCGATCATCTCATTCAAAGTAGAAGCCAACTTCCCCAATTCGTCGTTTGTCTTGACATCTATCCTCCGGCTTAAGTCGCCTTCACCGATTTCCTGAGCTGTTTTTGTTATCTGTTCAACCGGTCTCAGAACTCTACTGGCTAAGAATAACCCGCCGATTCCGGCCATCACCACTACAATAACTCCGGCAATAATGAGAACGAACCTGAAAGCCGCTAAAGGGCCGGTGACACCTGATGTTAATTGGCCGACCACAATCACGATTTGGTCGTTAAAAGGGACTCTAATAGAAGTGGCATATAGTCGAACTCCCTGTTTATCCGAGGTCTCAGTGGTCAGAAATACATCCTCCCCGATTTGGGCTTGTTTCACTAACGGTGCGATACTGGGAACATCAATTACAGGTCCGAATTCCTGAATTAAATTTCCGGAGGAATTAAAAGACAATAGGAGCTCATTTGGTTGAGCAGAGGAGAAACCTGTGGCCTTGAGTTGAAACGCCCGCGCTTGAAGGGAATTATCCAAGTTCTGATAAAGCCTGCGGGCAGGAATAAAATAGGCCAAAGTACTGAACAGAAGCAGTAAAACAACCATTACTACCAGATACCAAATGGTCAGCCGTGTTCTGATACTCATAAAAAACTTCATACTATCTTCAGACGGTAGCCAGCGCCTCGCACAGTTTGAATCATGCTGTCTTCTGTATCTCCATCGATTTTACGGCGGAGCCTTCTGATGTAAACATCGATGATATTGGACATGCTATCGTATTCATAATCCCAGGCATTCTCTTCCAGCATTGTTCTGGTGATAACCATATTAGGGCGGGTCATGAAGTATTCCAGGATGGAGTATTCTTTGTTGGTCAACTCTATTTTTCTTTCACCGCGCCATACTTCTCTAGTGAGAGTATCCATTATCAGGTCGCCGACCTGTATTTTGGGAGTTTTTAATAGCGACTCCCGGCGTAATAAAGCCCGAATCCGTGCCAGCAGTTCGCTGAAAGCAAAAGGCTTGACTACATAATCGTCAGCGCCCGAATCTAATCCTCGGACTCTATCTTCAACGCTATCCCTGGCCGTTAGCATAAGAATGGGTGTATTGATTTTCTTGGCGCGTAAATCTTTGCAAACGGCAATACCATCTTTCTTGGGCAGCATGATATCGAGAATAATAATATCATAAGTCGTGGTTTCCGCCATGTATTGCGCTTCCTCACCGTCGTAAACAGCATCAACCGCATATCCTTCTTCAATGAGACCGCGTTTGATAATGCCCGATAATCTCCTCTCATCCTCGACAACCAGCACACGCATAATCGGCTCCTGACAAGTATTTACTGTACCTACATTATACATAAACAAGATGAATAGAACATGAAAGGATTTCTTTAATGTCTGTTAGTGAGATTCATGTGGATTTCATCTTTGATTAATGGTCAATTCATTTGGCGATGTTAGACTGATGAAAGTGGAAGATTAAGAATGGGGGATGAGGTGAAAATGGGAAATAGAATAAAAGGAGGTGATTCCCGATGATGCATTGGGGGCATCCTTTTGGGGTCGGTGTGGTGTTGATGATGGTAGTATTGATGGTGATTTTCTGTGGTCTCGTCATTGCCCTCGCCGTCTGGGGAATCAGAAGGCTCGTTAAATATAGCTCCGGGTCGAAATCGAATGCCTTTGATATAGTGAGGGAACGCTATGCCAAAGGTGAAATTACGAAGGAACAGTTTGAGGAACTGAAGAAGGATCTGAGTTAGAGCCGCTCATTGGTGTGTTACAATGCAACTCACCACATTACTACCGTCAAGCGAAAGAACCTGCCTGTTTTAAATCCGGGCAGGTTCTTTCTTATTCATCTAATGTTCATTTTATATTAATAGGCTGTTCATCTCGTGATGTTACAATAAAATCAGAAAGTCGAAAGAAAGAATAAACAAAACAAATTAGTAAAGGAGACTAAATTGAAAACGATACAAGGTAAAATTGCAATTGTGCTTGCAGTCCTGCTCATTGTGGGAGTAGGTTTCGTATTAGGCACAGGAGTACATCTGGTTACAAACTCAGCCTCTGCTGCGCCAACATTATACAATCAAGACACGATGACATCGCTCTATGCTGCTGCCAGTCCGGCGGTAGTAGAGATTGATGTTACGCAAACAGTCGATAGTATTTACGGAAAATCCACCCAGTCCGGTCTGGGTTCGGGATTCCTCATCGATACCAAGGGAGATATTGTTACTAATAATCATGTCGTCGAAGGTGCCACCACCGTTGAGGTCGTTCTGACAAACGGTAATAGCGTGAGTGGGAAAGTACTCGGCACCGACCCGGTCGATGATGTAGCGGTTGTCAGTGTCGATCCTTCTGCTGTTTCAGGAATTACTCCGCTACAATTCGATGATTCCAGCCTAGTAAAGCCCGGACAGATGGCGGTAGCGATAGGTAATCCGCTAGGCTATACGGATTCTATTACCATCGGCGTCATCAGCGGACTAAATCGCAGCATAGCCGGTAGTGATCTCAGAGGGATGTTACAGACCGATGCAGCGATTAATCCGGGTAACTCCGGCGGACCTTTACTTGATAATCAGGGTAACGTAATCGGTATGAATACCGCAGCGGAAATAGGCGCTACCGGAGCCGATGGAATCGGTTTTGCAGTCCCGTCAAATGTTATTTCCAAACTGCTACCGGACCTGATTGCCGGTCAGACGGTAAGTCGTCCCTGGCTGGGTATCAGCGGCACAGCATTGACCCAAGCGACTGCCAGCCAACTGGGGTTGTCGGTCAATAAGGGTGTCTATGTAGTAACCGTAGTTGCTGGCGGTCCGGCGGACAAGGCCGGTCTCAAGGCCGGCGGTGCTAACAACGACGGCACATTAACTGCCGGTGGTGATGTTATCACGGCTGTCGACGGTAAAGCAGTTACCAGTATCGAAGACCTGTCGGCTTATATCAGTACCAAAAATGTCGGAGATACGGTCAGTCTTACAGTATTACGTAACGGTCAGAGTACAACTGTGAAGGTAACACTCGCCGCATGGCCGGCAAATACTACTTCGGACACGACTCCTCAAGTACCTACCCAAACACCAACTTGGCCCCATAATGGCAGAATACCCCAGGGGTCGGGTAATAGCAACTAGCATCCGGGTATTAAAAACAGACGATAAACTGGAGAGGCGGGGAATTATTCCCCCGCCTCTCTTTTTCTAAGTCACTATCGATAGAAAAGTAAATTTCAACGCATAATTCTCCATAAACTCAAATCGTCTGCCGGAGAAATTTATAAAGAAAAATGAAGAATAACACTTGATTCCAGACTAAAAATTAATTTTAAAAAATATGATTTACGCTCAAAATATTCCTTGTAATCGTTGTGTAATAATGCTACTATGATACAGGAGCCTTTAAGCTAGTCCCGTGAGACTGGTAAGGGGAAAAAGAGTCTGAAGTCCAGAACCTCTTGCCAACCACGGCGAGGGGTTTTTTTATGTCCGAAAAAGTCATCATGACACAAGAAGATATCAAGCGGACTCTTGCCCGTATCGCCCATGAAATCATTGAACGTAGCAAATCTCTGGAAAATCTGGTGCTTATCGGTATGTACACCCGCGGCGTACCGCTGGCGAAAAGGCTGGCGCAGAATATTCAAAACTACACTGAAACTACGATACAGGTGGGCGCTCTGGATATCAAGCCATACCGTGACGATATACCACCCCACGAAAACCTGCCGAAAGTTACCCGCACGGAAATTCCTTTTAGCGTAGTGGGTAAATCAGTCATTGTCGTTGACGATGTTCTCTATACCGGTCGCAGTATCCGCGCTGCGATGGATGCGGTGATGGACCTGGGGCGGCCGCAATCAATTCAATTGATCGTACTTATTGACCGCGGCCATCGTGAATTACCCATCCGCGCCGACTACGTCGGTAAAAATGTGCCCAGCGCGCGTGATGAAGAAATCGCCGTCAGGCTGAAAGAAATAGACGGCATCGATGAAGTAACCATATTCAGCCGGTCAGCCGTGAAAGCCAGCGCAAATAGGCTTCAGGGAGGTAACGATGAATCTAAAGAATAGAGATTTAGTGACCATTGACGACCTGACCAATGGCGAAATTGAATCGATTTTCTCAATGGCTGATGAAATGTCCGACGCCATGGCGCAACAATACGGATTATGCAACGGCAAGGTAATGGCTACGATTTTCTTCGAGCCGAGTACCCGGACCCGACTCTCGTTTGAAACAGCGATGCACCGGCTCGGCGGCAGCGTCATCAGTGTAGCCGATCCGAAGTCGACGTCTTTCTCAAAAGGTGAAAGTATCGCCGATATGGCCAGAATTATCAGCAGTTATGCCGATATTATCGTCCTCCGCCACCCGTGGGAAGGCGCGGCAAAACTGATGGCGGATTACGCCACCGTACCGGTGATTAATGCCGGCGATGGCGGGCACCAGCATCCAACGCAGACATTATGCGACCTATATACCCTCAAGAAGGAAAGAGGCGACCTCCGCGGGATGACGATTGCCCTTTGGGGCGATCTTAAATACGGACGTACCACCCACTCACTCATCTTCGCTCTCGCTAAATTCGGAGCAACCATATTGTTCTGTCCCAGTCCCGGATTGGAAGTACCGGAGAATATTCTGCGCAAGCTGGTGACTGAATACGGCGGCGACTTGGAGAAGTTTAACAGCAACCAAAAACAGGCTCAAAAAGGTGCTTTTCCGGTGGATGCCGCTTATATTACGCCAGGCCAACCGCACCAACTCGCCATGATGCCGGGTATCGATCTGGAAGTGACCATGAAAGCCGGCGTGGATGCGCTCTATGTCACCCGTCCCCAAAGAGAACGTTTTACCAATGAAGAAAAAGAAGCCGATCTTAAATTTCCCATCGTCGACCAGAAATTAATGAGCGGCAAAGAGTTGAGAAGAGCACTCGTGATGCATCCGCTGCCACGTGTCGATGAGCTCGCCTACGATATGGATGCCGACCCGCGCAGCCTGTACTTCAAACAGGCCGCCAGAGGCGTGCCGGTACGTATGGCTTTGATTGCGCTTACACTGGGGATGAAAGAGATTGCCATGCCTGAAGAAACCGTAATACCGAAAGTCGAATATCCGGTGTATCGACGCGAATTTGGAGTCAAGTGTTCTAACCCCCGGTGCGTGACTTGGCAGGAGACAGAAAAAAATTATCTCAAGCCTGAGTTCAAGATAGTGAGTTTTCAGCCGTTGACTTTCCGGTGTATTTATTGCGAGCATGGCACGGAACCGAAATTTGTGGCCAGTACCGAATGGCATCAGGGGTTGACAGAAAGTAAGAGATACAGCCGGGCAACCAGTCACCTGGCGAAAAAAATCAGGCCGGAAAATCTGATTGCCTTTGATTCGGCAAGAGAAGCAGAGGAGCACGGTTTCAAACCCGGTTATTATGCCCAATCGCATATTGTCGAGGGAAAAACAAAAGAATGATTAAAGCGTTACTCATACACGGAGGGAGAATTATAGACCCTGCCCGCAAGATTAGCCGGGTAGGGAACCTTCTGATTAAAGAAGATAAAATCAGCTGGTTGAGCGAAGGGAGAGAGAAACCGCCCGGCAAGGCTTATGACGTATTGGAAGCCAAAGGGCTGGTCGTCTGCCCGGGGTTTATCGACTTCCATTGTCACCTCAGAGAGCCAGGATTTGAAAACAAGGAAACGATTGCCACCGGCACACGTGCCGCGGCCAGAGGCGGATTTACGACGATTTGTTGTATGCCGAATACCCGTCCGCCGTTGGATAGCGCGGAGATGATCGAATTTGTTAAATACAAGGCCGATACTGAAGGCCTTATTGGTGTTCTGGCAATCGGGTGTGTCACTCAAGGCAGGAAAGGAAAAGCCTTGATTTACATGGAACCGCTGGCAAAAGCAGGCGTGGCAGGATTCAGCGATGACGGAGATGCAGTAAAAACCGCGAAATTAATGGAAGAAGCGCTGGAAATCAGTAAGTTGTTCAATTTACCGATTATTGACCACTGTGAAGAACCCAACGGCGGTCCGCCGGAAGGCGAAGAGAAAATCGTTGCCCGCGATTTGGAATTGGCAGAAAAGACCAACGGCTGGGTGCATATCGCTCATGTCAGCACCGCCGGTGCGGTCAAGCTCGTCAGAGAGGCAAAAAAGAAAGGTGTGAAAGTAACTGCCGAAGCGACTCCGCCCCACCTGCTGATGACGCAGGATATGATTGAGAAACGCGGTGCCCTCGCCAAGGTAAATCCGCCATTGAGAACTGAAGCTGACAGGCTGGCTTTGGTTCAGGGAATTAAAGACGGCACGATCGATGTTATTGCCACTGATCATGCGCCGCACACCACATTAGAAAAGAAGCGTGCTTATGCCGATGCTCCGGCGGGTATCAGCAGCTTCGAGACGGCATTGGGCAGTTTACTATGGCTGGTGCAATCCAAACAACTGACGATGACGGAATTGATTGCCTGCCTGACAAGTAAACCGGCGGCGTTAATCAATAAAAAATCGGGGAGTTTTATCATCGATTCCGAAGCAAATGTCACGATTATTGACCCCGCCAAAGAATGGGTTGTAGACGTCAATAAATTTATATCATTGGGTAAAAACACGCCTTTGGCTGGTGCAACACTAACGGGTAAAGTCATGGCAACGATATATCGAGGAAATCTGGTTTATAAAGACGATTCTGTAAAAATAGGATTGAGAGCATAATGAATAAACAAGCGTATCTGGTTCTGGCAGACGGTTCGATTTATGAAGGATTTTCCTTTGGCGGAGAAGCGGATACTTTCGGTGAGGTCGTATTCAATACCAGCATGATAGGCTATCAGGAAATGCTTACCGATCCGTCGTACGCCGGGCAGATTTTAGTCCCTACTTACCCGCTTATCGGTAATTACGGTACCAATGAACAGGACAATGAAACCGGACGGATTCAGGTCAGGGGCTTTGTCGTTCGTGAAGAATGTCTGGAACCAAGCCATTACCTGAATAAAAGGACGATTCATCAGTATTTGCTGGACGGGGGTATCTCAGGCATTTACGGTCTGGATACCAGATCGATTACCCGTAAACTACGTTCGGTAGGCGTGATGATGGGGATGATTACATCCAGCATGGCTCCCCAAGAAGCGCTGGCAGAATTGAAGCGGAAACCTGATTACGGCTTAACCGATTATGTGAAAGAAGTCAGCACGAAAAAATCTTATATCTGGGAAAAAGAACAGTCGGGTGATGATAAATATAATGTCGTGGCGTATGACTGCGGACTTAAATTCAATATTTTACGGCTATTGAAGGCCAAAGGCTGCGAGGTCACCGTCGTGCCTTGTACCAGCACGGCAGATGAGATTCTGAAATTAAACCCCGACGGTATTCTACTTTCACCCGGCCCCGGCGACCCGGAGTTATTGGATTATGCGGTGAAGACAGTGCAGGGATTGGTGGGGAAAAAACCGATTATGGGCATCTGCCTGGGAAATCAGTTGATCGCGCGGGCGTTCGGCGCTAGAACTTTTAAATTGAAGTTCGGACACCGCGGCGGAAACCATCCGGTAAAAGAGTTCGCGACCGGTCGCGTTCATATTACGGCGCAGAACCACGGCTATGCCGTTGACCCGGATACGTTGAAAGACGGACTGGAAGTGACGCACATTAATTTGAATGACGGCACGGTGGAAGGTTTACGGCATAAGGAATTGCCTATTTTTACCATCCAATACCATTCGGAAGATTCCCCCGGCCCTATGGATAACCGGTATTTGTTTGACAGGTTTATCAAAATGATGGAAACGGGAAAGCAATAAATACTCCCCCGGTTAGTCCTCTCGCCCCTCGTGGGAGAGAGCTAGAGAGAGAGGGGGCAGGGGGAAAAAGAGAACTCCATTCCAGCGAAATCTGGAATCCAGAAAAACGAGGCTTGAAATGGAAAAGAATAAAGCGCTCAAACTATTAAAAGAATATCTTCCGCAAACAACTCAATTGAAATATCTCCACTATGATAATCCTGAATTTTTCCTTTGGAGAGACAAGGTTTCAGACGTTTTAGAGGCATCTTTTGGACTTCAATCAAAAGAGTATGAACGATTTTCTAGAGCAAGGTTAATAACATTTGGAGGGAGTAATCCCCAACAAGACTATTTGACTGAATTGGGAATGAACGAGACTGCCTTAAAATCAATAATACAAAAATATGAGATATTAGGGAACGAATTAGAGGCTGAAAATATTAGTAATATGTCTCCATTACAAAATAAACTTGAATCCAAAAGAAAAGAAAAAATAATAATAAATGATACTAATAAACCAAACTCAGCTGATGAACTAAGGAATTTTTATAAAAAGCTTAAAAGTTATCAAACCCGCCAATTAAACAAAGTGAAAAATGGTTCTAGCATCGCCAAAGACCGAAGCCTGAATGCTCTTCGCTTGGAACTTCAGCGTGAATACGGCCGTTTTGGTAATATCATCTCAAATCACAAAAGCTGTAGAATTATTCCTTATTCTGAAGACATGCAGGTAATATTCTCTGTTGCATTTAGTTCTTTAAATATGGATGGTAACGCATTCTCGTCCCTAGAAATAGCGCTTGGAATTATCAATACTGCTGTCGGAGTGTTTGAATCGCCAAATACTAGTACTGATAACATCTTAATGCAAAAAAGTGAGCAATTGCAGATTGATTCTCTTTTTGAAAGTTTAAAATTTCACCCCAAATTAATTGATGTAAGTAAGAACCTCTTTAAAACTGGCAACTATGATTCAGCCATCTTCGAAGCCTTTAAGGCTGTAAATAATTACGTTAAAGAAAAAACCGGATTGACTTTAGACGGTACAAATCTTATGGAAAAAGTATTCAATGAAAATAAACCAATTCTCAAAATGAACGATCTATTGAATCCATCGGATAAAAACGAACAAACAGGATTTAAACATCTTTTTATAGGTAGCCAAATGGGTATAAGAAATCCGAGGTCCCATGAGAACGTAAAACAAGAAGACCCAATAATTACTCTTCATTAACTAGGTATCGCCAGTCTTCTCATGAAAAGAATCGATCAGGCCAAATTAGTAAAGTTGAATATTCAGGAGTAACAACTTTGTTTAACAAACCAATGAATTTCACATTAATCTCCCTTTCGTAAAGGGAGATATAGAGGGATTTACTGAAAGCTGATTACTGACAGCTGTTTACTGAATCGTATAAAGGAATAACATGACTAATACCAAACCAAAGAAAGTACTAATCATCGGGTCGGGGCCGATTATTATCGGGCAGGCGGCAGAATTCGACTACGCCGGTACGCAAGCCTGTAAAGCCATGCGTGAAGAGGGCGTCATTTCCGTGCTGGTGAATTCCAACCCTGCTACCATCATGACCGATGAAGATATTGCCGATATAGTTTACGTCGAACCCCTAACAGTGGAAGTGTTGACTCGTATCATTGACAAAGAGCGTCCCGACGGACTGCTGCCCACTCTTGGAGGACAAACCGGACTCAATCTCGCTGTAGAATTGGCAGATGCCGGTGTTCTGGATAAATACAACGTTCGTGTGCTCGGTACTCCGATTCAAACGATTCGTAACGCTGAAGACCGCGAGCTTTTCAAACAACTGCTGATAAAAATCGGGGAGCCGGTGCCGCGCAGTGAAACTGTCAATACGATGGAAGAAGGCCGGCGGGTAGCTAGAGAAATCGGTCTGCCGGTAGTGATCCGCCCGGCCTATACACTCGGCGGTACAGGCGGCGGTTTCGCCAATAGCTGGGGAGAATTGGAGATCGTGCTCAATAGCGGGCTGACCGCCAGTCCGATTCACCAGGTGCTGGTGGAGGAATCTGTAGCCGGTTGGAAAGAGCTGGAATATGAGGTGATGCGTGACGGCGGTGATAACTGCATCACCATCTGCAATATGGAAAACATCGACCCGATGGGCATTCATACCGGCGATAGCATCGTAGTAGCGCCCAGCCAGACACTAACGAATAAAGAATACCAGATGCTGCGCTCGGCCAGTCTGAAAATAATCCGCGCCCTCGGTATTGAAGGCGGGTGTAATGTCCAATACGCCCTTGACCCCGAGAGCGAACGCTACTATGTAATTGAAGTTAATCCCCGCGTCAGCCGTAGCTCGGCGTTGGCCAGTAAAGCCACCGGCTATCCGATTGCGCGTGTCGCTTCCAAGATTGCGGTAGGTAAACGACTGGATGAAATCCCCAATGCCGTCACGGGTAAAACGATGGCGGCATTTGAACCGGCGCTCGATTATATTGTCGTGAAAATACCGCGCTGGCCGTTTGATAAGTTCGCCAGCGGCGACCGTTTACTCGGCACACAGATGAAAGCCACCGGTGAGGTAATGGCCATTGACCGTACGTTTGAAGCGGCGTTACAGAAAGCCGTGCGCTCGCTGGAGTTCGGTAAAAAGACATTACTCTGGGAAGACCATAAGTGGACGCTGGGAGCGGACATTAACACTTACCCTCTGGAACCAACTGATTTACGTCTCTGGGCAGTGATGGCTGCGTTACGACGCGGTATTGCACCCCGGAAAATCGTGGAGAAAACTCACATCGATATCTGGTTCCTGACTAAAATGCTGAATATTATTAATATGGAAAAACGTCTCCTTTCTCAGCCGCTGACCCCTGATTTTATGCGGGAAGCCAAACGGATGGGTTTTTCCGACGAGATGATCGGTACGCTGGCCGATAGATTACCGGAACAGATTCGCGAGCAGCGGCAGGAATGGAATATCCGGCCGGTATACAAAATGGTAGACACCTGCGCCGCTGAGTTTGATGCTGCCACACCGTATTTTTATAGCACCTATGAATCTGAAAATGAGGCTATCGCTTCATCGCGGAAGAAAGCCGTAGTCATCGGTTCAGGCCCTATTCGTATCGGACAGGGGATAGAGTTCGATTATTGCAGTGTACACGCGGCCAGAGCGTTAAAAGAAGCCGGTTATCAGAGTATTATGATTAACTCCAACCCGGAAACTGTCTCCACCGACTTCGACACCAGCGACCGGCTTTATTTTGAATCACTGGATGAAGAGAGTATCCGCGATATACTGGAAAATGAAAATGGCAATCAGGATAATCCCGTCAATGGCGCTACGCCCTCGATCGTTCAGTTCGGGGGGCAGACGGCGATTAATCTGGCCGATCCTCTGGCACGCAGCGGGATGCCGGTTTTAGGCACCAGCGCCGAATGCATCGACCTTTCTGAGGACCGACGCCGTTTCGAGCAGTTCCTGGGGAATCTGGGTATTCCTCAGCCTCCCGGCGCCGGCGTGACAAGTATCGAAGAAGCGCTCAATGTCGCCAAGCTTATCGGTTATCCGGTATTGGTGCGGCCCAGCTATGTGCTCGGCGGACGGGGGATGGAAATTGTCCACAACGCCTCCGAACTCTCGCATTATATGAGTATCGCCACTGAATTGAATACGGGACACCCGGTCTTGATTGATAAATACCTCGAAGGTAAAGAAGCCGAAGTGGACTGTATCTGTGATGGCGAAACCGTCCTGATCCCCGGCGTTATGGAACAATTGGAACGGGCAGGGGTACACAGCGGCGATTCAATGGCCGTTTATCCGGGGCTGACACTCACAACTGCGGAAATAGATACGATTACCGATTATGCTGTACGAATCGGTTTGGCGCTGAATGTTAAAGGGTTAATGAACATTCAATTCGTGATTATGCCGGACCATCCGATTGGCGGAGCATCGGTGTTTGTGCTCGAAGTGAATTCCCGTGCCAGCCGTACCGTGCCGTTTATTTCTAAGGTCACCGGTGTACCGATGGTGAAAGTAGCGGTAAAAGTAATGCTGGGCACCAGTCTGAAAGAACAAGGCTATGAGACGGGTATTTACAAGCGCCAGCACCTCGTTGCTATCAAGGCTCCTGTCTTTTCCATGTCCAAATTAGTCGGTGTGGATACCCATCTCGGCCCGGAAATGAAATCCACTGGCGAAGTGATGGGCATCGATTATCGATTCGAGGCCGCGCTGGCCAAGACTTTGTTGGCGGCTGGGTTGATGCTACCACGTGAAGGCGGCATTTTACTCAGTATTTCCGATAGAGACAAACCGGAAGCTGTACCAATCATAAAAAAACTGGCCGGTATCGGTTACAAGCTTTATGCCACCGAGGGTACGGCTGCGATGCTGATGGCGATGGGGTTACCGGTAACGATGACGACAAAAAAACTGAGTGAGGGACATCCTAATGTGGTGGATGCGATCATTAGCGGCAATATCCAGGGTGTAATCAATACGGTCACCAGCAGCGGGACAGTAATGCGGGATGGTTTTGCTATTCGAAGGACCGCCGCCGAAAGACGGATTCCCTGTTTCACTTCGTTGGATACGGCCCGTGCCGCCGTGGATATTCTGGTCAGGGATAAGCACGACTATCACGTCCAACCTCTTTCGGCGTACCGTAACCGGAGGCAACCGTGAAAAGAGAAATCAGTCCGATACTTTCCAATAAAGAAATAACACCCGGTGTTTATTTAATGTGGTTGAAGTCTCCTGAAATAACAGCACAGGCGCAAGCAGGTCAGTTTGTTATGGTTGCCTGCGGTGAAGAGACTGTCTTCCGTCGTCCTATTAGCGTGCATAGTATCGATGATGATAAATTGGCGTTGCTCTACATGGTTGTCGGCAAAGGCACCGAGTGGCTGACACACCTGAAAGAAGGCGGTTCGCTGGATATGCTTGGTCCGTTAGGGCATGGTTTTAAAGTGGCGGAAGTGCCAAAGGGAATCCAGAGCTATCTGATGATTGCCGGGGGTATCGGTATTGCGCCGCTCCGCTTTCTGGTAGAAAAAGTCAGACTTACGTGCCGGCAGATTATTGTCCTGCAGGGGGCTGCAACATCAACAAAACTTTATCCGAAAGATCTTCTGCCGTCCGATATAAGTATAGCGGTTGCGACTGAAGATGGCACCGCCGGTCATAAGGGACTGATTACCGATCTTGTTCCGTCATTTATTACGACCGCCGATGAAATCTTTGTCTGCGGGCCGATGCCTATGCTTAAATATATGGCGGAAAATCAGAAAGCCTTAAGACTAACAGATAAACCTGTCTCCCTGTCGTTGGAAATGCGGATGGCTTGCGGACTCGGCGTTTGTTATGGGTGTACTATTAGAACGAAGAATGGGTTGAAGCAGGTCTGCAAGGACGGCCCCGTTTTTGATTTAAATGAAATTATCTGGGATGAGATGACAAGGGTGTAGGTGATCCATGAAAGATAACTATAGAAAAACCGATATATCATTCAGCTTTTTAATTCACAATTTGTATGGAGATGAAGAATACCGCCTAATACACACAAGTCACGATTTTAATGACGCAAAAAGGAATTTTTTAAAAATAATTAAAAGCATAAAATTTGCAGTAGAAGAGACTATCACAATAACAGATAACTGCCATAAACAGGAATTGTTAAGTACAATTAGTAAATTTGATGAATTGGTTAAATCATCTAAACACTTTGACAGTCTAGATCAGCTGATGATTTCATTTCAAGCTGAACTAGTATTTTTACTTATTGGATTTATGCCCCATCAATGGCAACAACAGAAAGTAATCAACAACCGTAACTTATGGAAGCTTGATGACTACAGGCAAATTCAATATACGCAGAACGTTGACCAAAAAAAGCATCTTATTTTTAGTGCTATTCAAGGCAAATATAAAGGGAGATTTGGTACTTGGAATGAATTTTTAGATAATATTTACTATAAACAATGTCATAATGACCCCCATGAATTAGTTGTATGGGTTAAGAAAAACCATCCTGATATGTATTGTGATCTGTTTTAGTTATGCACTAATTGATTTAAATGAAATTATCTGGGATGAGATGACACGTTTGTGAGGTGGCATCAATGATTGTGAAAGGCGAAATCAGCCTGAGGACGCAGGGTGATGGCGAAATTCTCGATATTACCGCCAAAGTACAGAAACAGGTGGCTGATTCAGGGATTAATAATGGAATCGCCACTGTATTTATTACCCATTCTACCGTCGGAATTACGACGGTAGAATACGAGCCGGGTTTAGTAGCGGATCTGGGGAAACTGTGGGAAAGAATAGCGCCTAAAAATATCCCATACGAACACGACGCTCATTGGGGTGACGGAAATGGCTATGCGCATGTGCGGGCTTCAATGCTGGGTGCTTCGTTAGTTATTCCTTTCACCGATAAAAAATTGGAATTGGGTACCTGGCAGCAAATTATTATGGTGGACTTTGATAATCGACCGCGGAATCGCACTGTGATTGTGCAGATGATGGGGGAATAGATTAAGTCCGTTGTTGGTTGCTTACAATTAATGAGAAATAAATAACATGGGTCTAGGTAGAAACTCCAGAAGAGGGAGGGCTTTCGCCCTCCCTCTCGTGTCTATTCCACGCCCTTTAAGGGCGGAGATAAAGGCTATAGTCCCGAGCTCATCGAGGGAGGTGGGTCGTTAATGACTTATTAGCAGGTGTTTTATAAAATACAATCGCTTTATTTGTAAAATAGAAATACTGGACATCTGAGTTACGAGTAAAAATAGTTCCAACCAAAATGACTTAAAGAACGACTGGATACCGGCCTTCGCCGGTATGGACATTTAGACTTTCCCTATGGGACACCATCTACGAAAAACTAACGTATTTTACCTTTCTTGACGATAGATTTAATCAGTGCGTATAATGAAAATGTAGGAATGCTTAGTGGGAAGGTGATATAAAATGGCAAACCAGATAGGTAAAAGATATCACTGCACAAAATGCGGCTGTGAATTCATCGTGACTAAGGCAGGCGCCGGCATCATCACCTGCTGCGGCCAGCCCATGGAA
>Ga0182027_10001056_pt1 | contig 46481 bp, 30 predicted proteins | sample 712E1DmetaG_FD_121300 | JGI IMG/M metagenome (GOLD analysis project Ga0182027, IMG submission 121300) | Permafrost microbial communities from Stordalen Mire, Sweden - 712E1D metaG (Illumina Assembly) | ecosystem: Environmental > Terrestrial > Soil > Wetlands > Permafrost | place: Sweden...
ATCAGCCGCAGACCTTTTTTGGCGAAATGCGCTTTGAAGGCTGCTTTTCGGTCATCCCAGCGGGAATTCGGGGTAATACCCGGAATGTGTGGCATGTGCGGCTGCCCATCAACCACACTGATCTCGGTTTCTGCAGGAGTGGCAACATTTGTATATGGGGAGTTTTCCTCTTCCAAAAGCCATACGTCGTCCTGTTGCTTTCCATTGGCGTCAACATATCTTTTGTTACGATCCATGCTGGCTTTTTTATCCTGGAAACTGTTTTTCGGAGTTACAAGGATTGTTGGCTGACCAAACCCGGCAATTTCTTTGATTTTTTCTGCACCTAGGTTTTTGAAAGCGGCACAAACTTCAGTGAATGGTTTTATCTCGACATCTGGATCAACTTCTCTGGCGGTTGCAACGGCTTCATCATAGCCCTCAAACAGCTCTTTCAGTTTTTCCCTGGCCTGGGAAGGAAGATTATATTTATCAACGAACTTCATCATATTGCGGAGGGTATTTGAAGAAACCTCAGGAAGTCTATCGGTGGTGGCCGGCTCCGGCACATCAGCTCCCAACATTCCCTTTATTTCGCCCAGGGTATTTTCTATATCCGAATCAACTTCTCCTTCGTCGGCAAAAGGCTCATCCTCCAGAAGTGGTGCTGCTCCCAGGAAAAAGCCCATTTCTGAGGGCAGGATATAGGGTTTTTCCTTGGCGAGTTTCCGGTCTTTGGCGGTGACTTTCACGGCGGCCAAAGTACTTCCGGCGGCCAAAACCCCGCTAAGTTTAAATATACCGAGTGCCAAAATCCTCTCTTCGGGAGCATTGATGTTTTTGGGATCATGCAGAAACTCATCCAGCTGTTCCTGCAAATAGGTACGCAGGGATTTCCCTTTTCTCAGTTCATAATCATATTTGGCAAAAAGCTTTACGAAACTGCCGGAATCCAGAAAGTTTTTGGTTATGCGCAGATCATCAATTCCACAGGCCTGTTTCAGGGCAGCTGCAGCCTCTCCTTCGAGCATGTTTTCATGGCACAATTGCATCAAATGGGCCGCTTCGGCCAGTTTTTCTATCAATTCCACATCCGATTTGGACAGTTTCAACAGTCCGCTCTCCTCCATCAATTTCGCCACCACAATTTTCGCCATTTCAGCGGGAGGCATATATTCCACCTGAATTCCTTTCATCATACGCAAAATAGCAGGATCCAAATCTTCGCGGTCAGGGGTTTGTTCGCTTTTTGGATTGCCGGTAAAAATTTCCATCAAAATCTGCTCATCAACCCGCAAAATATTTCCGTTCATTTCCGGAATTTTGAAATTCTGCCCCGGCCGCAAATTCAGATAAGGCTTCATCCCCATCATGGTGCGCGTGGAACCGGCTGGGAATTCCTCATGAACAATTCCCCGTCCTTTGGTATAACCACGGACCAGCGGGCCCGGCTTGAATGAGCTTTCCACCTGACCCGACGCATTTTGTGCTAACTGCATCTGACCCATCACGTCTTTCATGACAGTTCCCTCGTGCCAGGGAATAATTTCATACTCACCGGTCACCTCATGCACCGCATAGAACGCCAGTTCTGTTTTCCCCGTACCGGTTGAACCGACCAGATAAACTTTCTGACCGGACATGGCATGTTCCACAATTTTGTGCAGAAGCTCGCGCCGGCTGGGCGTCAGCGCAAATCCTTTTTGGGCCATTTGTTTTTTATAGGCCAGCAGCTCCTGGGTAACGATAAAACCCCGTTCCACCTGATTGGCACGGGCAATCGTGTCCTCTTCTTCTTTTTTGGCCTGATCCACAATTTTCGCCAGTTTTTCAATTTTCTTACCGGCAGATTCCACCAGGACACCATGATGCTTTTTCTTGCTTTCCAGATAAGTACTGTGCATGGCCAGAGTTGCGTGTTCTATCGCATCTTGAACCCTCTGGAGACGCTTCAGCTTCGGCCAGGCCGCCCGGAATTTTTTTAATTCTTTGGTAAACTCGGTGCGGAGCAAATTGCGCACATCCGGAACCGCCAGGAGCTCTCTGATTCGGTTTTTGATCAAGTCACGGTGCTGATTCACCAGCATAGCTTTTGGGGTCTCCACTGTCGACAATGCGGGTTGTTCTTCTTCCATCAATTCAAGATAATCATCCAGTTTATCCGTGCCTTCAAACCTTTCCTTTGTTTGCTCCACATCCACCGCGGTATTTGGTTCCCGATAGTACTCTTCCATCAATCCCAAAACCTCAAAACAGCTGTCTTTAACCTGATCCTGGGAAAGTTTTACCGTCTTATCCTGAATATCCGCAGTAAAATCATCCTGAAGCAGAAGCAAAGGAGAAACTGCCAGACGGGCTCCCTTGATATCTACAGATTTTCTTTTTTTCTTTTCTTGTGATTTTTCCATATTGATTTGCATTTGAATTATCCTGACATTATAACAGTTTTTTAAAGTTTCTTTAAGTGTTTTACGAGGTTCTTCTGACGGGCCAGGATCGCTTTACTCACATCGTCAACTATCACCGCACTATCCGGATTGGCGCGGTCTTCACAAATCGCCTTGATGGAGCGTCCATTCTGGGTAAAACCAATGCCCTGGACAATCACACCCATTTTCCGCAGAGCCTTTACTTCTTCCTGAATGGCGGCAATATTTCCCCGGTGCATTTCCACATTGCAGGATTCCTGGCCACAGGCGGAACACCACATGTTTCCGTCAGAATAGATCGTCAGTAATTTCACAAACTTTCCCGCTTTTATTTTTCCGGCCAATTGTTCGTTGATACCCTGACGATACTTTTTCAAAGCACTCAGCAGGTCTCCACTGCCGGGCGTCGTGTTATCCATTTCCCTGGACAGATTAACCATCACCTCTTCGGTAATTTTCTCATCGGTTGATTTCAAGCAGGCGTAATTCCCCCTGTTTTTCCCCCCACCATGAATCGAATAAACGGTGGAGTTGATGGTAACCCGCTCACGCATCTGGGAAGCCGTCCTGGAGTCATTAAGCCGTTCATTCAGACGCATCACCTGATATAAAGAGGCCAGAATGGCTTTCTTCTGTTCCACGCGCATCACATGGCCCTGGGCGTCGGTGTCATTCATCGATGAGGTTAAATCAATAATGGCGTCTTCATCAAACTCCGTGACATCCAGAATATTTTTCTTTTTGGTGGCCTCCATTTCGTAGCCGCCCGGATCTGGATCACCCGCCATGATATCCGTATATGCTTCAACCGGGTCACGCAGCCTGATGCCCTCGCTTTGCCGGACCGGCCCGCGAAAGGCTTTTCTTTTGATTGACCGGTTTTTGCAGATCAGACAAAAAAGCTTTTGCCACTCCCGTTCCAGCGTACCTTTGGGCGCTTTGATCTGATCGCCGAAAGCCTGCAGGAAAGCTGGTGTTTCAGGAATCTGCGAGTCGGGAGGAACCTGGGTTTTATTCACAGAATCGACAAAATCTTTCACAACTTTCCAGTCGGCACTGTTTACTTTGGTCCTGGCTTTGAACAGGGCTTCGGCAATTTCCGACTGCAAAGGCTCGACTGTTAAAAGCTCTTCCTGTAATCTGGCCAATTCTTCCTCAGTCATGTCCAACACACCGGATTCTTCCACTTCAGAACCATCTTCTTCCATTTCTTCCGCTGCTTTCGTTTCATCCGCCTTCATCGCCTGCCCGCCGCCATTTTTTTCTTCCTGATTCTCTTCTTCACTCTCCTGCGGTGGAGTGGCGTCCATTCTGATCCATGGATCTTTGGCTTCCACCTGATTTTCAATATAAACCTCACTCCAGGCGTGACCGATGCCGCCAATCGGCGCAAAATCAACGTCCGGATGTCTATGGACAAAAAAACCGGTTGGGACCCTGGAGGGGACACCAAGCCTTTTATTCAATTCAGAACCCGCGATATTTGACCAGTGGCAATCGGTAATACCATGCTGTTCAATGGTGGGTAGAAGCTCTCTACCAGCTGCCAGATATTTTTCATTCATTTCTGCCATTTCTTCCTGTTTCGGATACTTGAGCGTTTGCCGGATAAAAGAAACGGTGGCTCTGGCCTTATCTTTTGGCGGCAATAATTTTTCCTGACCAAGTGTGGTGCTGAAAGCCTCGAATTTTTCACCCAAATTACCCTCAATAATTTCCAGATCCTCTGCCTCCGGTTCATCATCAATCCGGTTGTCGGCGGTTTTGGCCATTACAAATGTAAATTCAAAGGGGATGGCCTGATCAGTTTTTTGAAAATCTTTCGGTTCAATTGAAAAAACACCCAATTTGCTGCGCATCAGGGTAAAAAGATCCGCGGGTTTCAGGGTCGCCGGCAGCGGCAAGGCTTCCGGGGGCAAAGGCAGAATATTTTCTTCATCGGGAAGATATACTCCGGAAAAGGTATATTGTTTCAGCTCCTCCAGATTTTCGGGAAGTGACTGGGGGTTAAAGGTGGTTTTTGTACCTTCACGGGCCACCAGTTTTTGCTCTTTCGGGCTGTATCGGAAAACCTGTCCCCGATAGTAGCCACCCAAAAACGGGCTGACTTTGAAGCGGACGGTATTGGGATCCAGCGGCTCCGTCTCGCCGGAGGATGGCGGGGGGACATAATCATCGCTCTCCGTTTTTCTGTTCTCCTGTTCTTGATCTTTGATGCCTTGCAACAGCGGCTTTACATGTTTTTCATAAAGCTTGATGGCACTTCTCAAACTGCGATTTTCCTGCACAATGAAATCCAATACATTTCTCTCTCCATCAGGAGAAAGTTTCGCTCCGGATAATTTAATTTCTTCGCCGGTTTCCACCGGAAGTTTCCCGGTCAGAAGATATTGCTGACACAGCCAGTCAAACTGCTGACGCCAGGTCAGGGTGGCGGGTATGGTCTGGGCTATTTCTTCGGCTATTTCCGGCTCAGCCATTTTCAGGTTGGCAATCGCCCTTAAGCGCATAACCGCCTTGGCGGAAACCGGATTTTCTTTCATTATTTCCAAAAACTGTTCGGCGGACAGCGATAATTCTTTTTTCATGGCATCCAGGGTGGCCGCTTCCAGAAAACCTGCCTGTCTGGCCTCTTCCGATGTTTTAAACTTGGCAGCATTTACCTGGATAACTCTTTGTCCTTTTTGATCTGTGATAAGGGCAAATTTTTTCCCTTCCGAGCAAAAATTGATGGGAATGTCAAAAAGAATACTATTTTCCAGAGATGAGTTGTCATTTTCGACAGACATTTTTAATGCTGATTATATCTTTTAATTATATCACAAATAGGTCTTAAGCTCCACCCTTGAGACAATTCGCAGTACAATCCGCCGCTTTTCTCCCCGGCATATTACGTATTTGACTTCTTACCGGGATTCCCGGTAATATAAAGAAAGTTACATATCCTGATACAGAATGAAGATACATTTACCAAACAGCGCTTTCCTGGGCAATATTGATTCGTTTTTAAGAGGATTTGATGAGAGCAAAAGCAACAAGTTAGAGCTGACTGCAAATAAAAAATGGATTGCCATACATCCGGTAGTTTTATCAATGATTGCTGCCCTAAGTTTATCGGTCAACCCCAAAAGTATCAGCTGTGAAAAGTTTGAAGCAAAATCCAAACATTACCTGCAAAGAATGGGCTTATTCAATTTCCTGAAAATCAAACCGGAAATGAGTATTACTGAACATGAAGCCGCTGGCCGGTTCATCCCCTTAACGCAAATAAAGAATTCAACCGGACTAACGGCATTTATTACAGACATGGTTCCTTTACTGCACTTAAAACCAAAACAAGCAGAACCAATTAAATACATTGTCAGTGAACTGGTTAGGAACGTCCTCGAACACGCAGAGTCACCTCACGGTGCGATTTTGGCGGCTCAATATTACGAAAAAAGCAATACCATACGAATCGGTATTGCAGATACAGGACTGGGAATTAAAACTACGATAAACCAGTCCTATAATACTAAAACAGACTTGGAGGCCATACAATTGGCGCTCACTCCCGGAGTGACCGGCACTACCCAAAAAGAAGGGGGTACGGAACAAAATGCAGGGGCCGGCTTGTTCTTCATCAAATCGATTGCCAATGTAAACCGGGATTATTTCATGATCTATAGTGGCAGAGCGATGTACAAGTTATTAAAGAGAAGACCCGATGTTAAAACTATTAAATTGCAGGCCGACCCGTTTAATGACCGGCATTCAAAAAATGAAAACCTGCCCTTTTGGCGTGGCACAATCGTTGGCATTGATATTTCACTGGACGAAACTAATGAGTTTTCAATGCTTTTAAATCTCATTCGTACCACTTACTCCAAGGCCATCAGAGAAAGGAAAGAAGCAAAACATAAACACCCAATATTCATATGATTCAGATCAAACTATTCCCGGAAGTGGGCTCATTTGCTGAAAACAAAGACCTGGCAAAAACGCTCAGACTAAAAAAAATAATCCCTGCTCTGAAAAAAAAACAGGAAGTAACTTTGGATTTTGAAAAAGTGGATTCGGCGACGCAATCATTCATTCACGCCCTGATCAGTGATCTGATTAGAACATACGGAGCTGATGTTCTGGACAGGATACGTTTCAAAAACTGTAGCGAAACGATAAAAACAATTATCAAAATTGTGACAGATTACATGCAGGAAAGTGAATAATATGTGCGAGTCTGCCGTCGGAATGACTAATTAACTTTATGCAACCGCGCGCGTTCCTCCGTCAGAGACGGTTAATTTACTTTGAGCCGCGGGTGTTAATTATGCTAAGATAGGCGCGAATTTATTTTTTTGCCCATGGCATCCGAATATTCTTTTGACATCGTTTCACAGTTTGATTTCCAGGAGGTGCGCAATGCAGTGGACCAGGTGAAACGCGAGATTGCCACGCGCTATGATTTCCGCGGCAGCAATGCCACAGTGGAACTGGCTGAAGAAATGGTCACGGTGGTAGCGGGCAGCGAGATGCAGGTCGGACAGGTCTGGGACCTGCTGCTGCAAAAAGTGATCAACCGCAAACAATCCCCTCGCATACTTGATAAAGGCGAGGTAAAACCGGTTGGCGGTATGCAGTTCAAGCTGGAGGTGAAGCTGGTGAAAGCTTTATCGCAGGAAAAATGTAAAAAGATTTCGGCCCTGATCAAGGATGGTGGTTTCAAGGCCAAGGGCTCCATACAGGGTGATGCCGTGCGGGTTTCCAGTAAGGACAAGGACGAACTGCAAACGGTTATTTCTTTCCTGCGGAGTAAGGAGGAAGAAGTCGGAGCGGCGCTGACTTTTCAAAACTATCGATAAATCTATGACAGCACTGGGGCTTGACGGAGGTGACGGTCCGAAACCTGCACTCAGGCGCGGTGACCGCATGACGGTGATGGTGGAAAAACTGTCTTTTGAAGGACCGGGGATTGGTTTTGCGGATAACGGCGTGGAGGCGGACGGGTCGCCGCGCCGGTTGAAAATTTTACTCGAAGGTGTCGTCCCCGGAGACGAGGTTGAACTGGAAATTTTTTCTGTGCGGCACGGTGAGGCCCGCGGACGGGTGGTGAAATTTCTGCAATACTCGGCGGCGCGGGTGGGGCCAAGATGTCCGCATTTTGGCGTCAAGTCCAATGCCGCCGGTGAGCCCTCTATTTTTTTGGAGAATGGCCGGCTGGATTTGTCGGCCAATTGCGGAGGCTGTGCCTGGCAGTTTTTGAAATATGAAAATCAGTTACAGGTAAAAGAGAACATAGTGAAGTCGGCATTGACCGGCATTGGTGAAATCCCCCCGGCCGATCTGGGGATAATCTGGCAGCCGATCATGGCTGCCGATGATCCCTGGGGCTATCGCAATAAAATGGATTTCAGTTTTGTGCGCGATCGCGAGGGAGCGCTGCATCTGGGCCTGCATATGAAAGGCCGTTTTAACGATGTGACGGAAATCCGGGAATGTCATCTTTTCCGCCCCTGGGTGGGGTATTTTTTGGAGGTGATGCGACCTTTTTTTTCCGATTGCCAGATGGGTCCGGAAGGGGTCTTGAAATCGCTGATCGTCAGGGCCGGCACCAATACCGGTGAAGTGATGGTTAATTTGCTGGTGGAGAATGCCCAGATCGACTGGGCGGCCCAATTTGCGGAAAAGGTGCGGGATTTTTTTACGGGTTTGTCCGGGCAAACTTCCGACAAGCTGGTTTCCGTTTTTTTGACAAGGATAATCAACCGCAAAGGCCAGCCGACAAAACAGGTGGAAGAACTGTTATGGGGGGCTCCGGTTTTTCGGGAGGAATTACGCCTGACCAGTCTCACCCTCAATTTCGAGGTGGCCCCACAGGCCTTCCTGCAGCCAAACACCAGGCAGGCGGAAAATTTTTATTCCCTGGTCGGCAAGCTGGCAGGATTGAGAGGCACAGAGAAGGTTTTCGATCTTTTTTGCGGCACGGGCACGATCGGCATCAGTCTGGCCGATGCGGCGGGGCAGGTAACCGGCATGGAGCTCAATGCGCCGGCGGTGGACAATGCCCGCCGCAACGCTGAACTTAATGGTGTGAAAAATATTTCATTCATGGTCGGGGACGTCGCCAAATTGTTGCCGGAACTGGGCGCGGCGGTGGATTTGATCGTGGTCGATCCGCCCCGGGCCGGTCTGACCGCCAAAATTATTGAAAGCATTGCCGCCACCGCCGCGCGCCGCCTGATTTATGTTTCCTGCAATCCCTTTACCCTGGCCCGGGATTTGAAAATGCTGCGGGCCCAAGGGTTCCGCCTCTCGTTTGCCCAGGCGATTGACCAATTCAGCCAAACCTACCACACCGAAACCGTGACGATGCTGGAGCGTACAGAGTCAGGCAGTTAGTTCGATGACCCGAGAAATCCCGATTTTGTTGAGAAAATAACTGTCGTGGGAAATGATGCACATGGCGACTTCCTGCTGCATCAGAAAGTTTTCCAGATCTTCGCGCAGGAAAATATCCAGATGATTGGTGGGCTCGTCCAGCAGGAGCAGATCGGGTTTGCGGGTTAGCAGGATGGCCAGTTCCAGACGGCGCTGCTGGCCGAAACTGAGATTTTTGATTTTGTCTTCCATGAACTCGGCCGGAAAAAGATACTTGGACAGAATGCTGCGGGCCAGTGTGTATTCTGTCTGCGTGCGCGAACTGAATTGATCGATTACCGTTTCCTCCGGATCAAGAGAGCTGAACTGTTGGAGATAGCCGATTTTGAGATTTTGTTTGTAATTGAGCTGACCCTCGAAATCTTTGTCCTCGCCGGCTAAAATTTTCATCAGAGTGGTTTTGCCGGAACCGTTGGGACCGTGAATCAGGAAGCGTTCGCCGGCGTGGATTTTGAATTCCAGATTGGTCAGAATTTTGAGGTCTCCAAAGGATTTTTCACGGATTTTGACCAACAGGACCGTACCGGCCTGATCTTTGCTGAGGTGATACATTTTAACGCGCGGATCGGCCATCGGTTCGGGAGGCGCTTTGGCCTCCAGTCGTTCCAGAGCTTTTTTGCGCTGGGCAACGGTGGCGGTGAATCTATATTTAGGAAGATTGCCATTGGCTCGAAGCCATTCCTGCTGTTCGCGAATTTCCCGTTGGCTGAATTCGAAAGCGGCCAGTTTTTTCAGATAACGCGCGTAACGTTCGATCAGGTACTGATCATATTTTACGCCATAGACTTCAATATTGCGGTCGGCCGTAATTTCCCAGATCTGATTGGCCACCTGATTGATAAAAGTTCGGTCATGGGAAACAAAAGCCACAGTACCGGAAAAGCTGTTAAGAAAAACGACCAGCCATTCGATCGAGGTGCTGTCCAGATGATTGGTGGCTTCATCCAGCAACAGTATCGTGGGCTCTTTTAAGAGAACTTCAGCCAGGGCGATGCGCATGCGCTGGCCGCCGCTCAGTTTGTTTAAAGACAGAAGCTGAATATCGAGAGGAAGACTGACTTCGTCCAGAACCATTTCCAACTTGTAGGTCATCCAATCTTCCTCCAGTTTGCTTTCCAGAAATTCGCCGACCAGCTTTTCCTCATCGCCGAAATCCGGTTCCTGTTTCAGATAACCGATGATTTCCCGCGAGCAGCTGACGGTGCCTTGTGTGGGTTCCGCTTCCCCTACCAGCAGTTTCAACAGGCTGGTTTTGCCGCAGCCGTTTTTGCCGACGATGGCCACCCGTTTTTTGGCCGCACTGTCCAGCGAAACGCTGACATTTTCAAAAAGATGCTGACCGGAGTAATCGTACTGGAGATTCTGGGTGATGAGCATGGGGTCGTGAAGTTGTTTAGTTTAGCCGACTGGTCTCTAACGGATATACAGATAGCGGGTGATTTTGGCAAGCTGCACCAATTTTCTGATTATTATCCATGTTATTGGTCATGACGAATAGCCCCACTCATTTAGCGGTGGGGCTGTGTGCGGGATATACCCGCTGGGTTTGGATCAGCTTTTAATCTGTATCTGCAGCCATTTCTCCGCCTCCTGACGGTTTTTGAGATCGCCGTCTATCTGCATTTCGTAGAGCTGATCTTTCAGCTCGCCGATGCGCGAACCGGCCGGCAGGCCGGTGAGCGCCATAATGTCCTCGCCGGTCAGAAAAGGCTTGGGCAGCCCGGGGTGCTTTTTCAGCTTAACTTTGTAGAGCTTTTCGATTTTATTAAAGAGAGTGAAGTCGCCCGGGTCCGTGCCGGCAGCATCGGCTTTCATTAGAAGCAGAAGATTTTTCATCTGCGGATGATGCAGCCAGTGTATCAGACGCCCGTCATTCATGGTCAGAAAGCTGGCCATCATCATGTGATGCTTGATGCACCAGGTCACCGCGTCAATCTGCTCCGTGCTGAAATTGAGCCGTTTCATGATTTTGGCAGCGAGATCCGCACTGATGGTGGCATGCGAATCAAAACGGATGCGTTCCTTCAGCGCAAAAGTGTCCGGCTTGCCGATGTCGTGGAAGAGGGTGGCCAGCCGGGCGATCAGCGGCGCCTCCGGCGGGAGGGTGTCGATGGCCGCCATGGTATGAGTCCAGACGTCACCTTCGTGATGATATTCAAAAGGCTGGGGGCAGCCGCGGAGGCGCTCCAATTCCGGCATAATCAGTTTCAGAATTCCCAGATGGCTCATGTCCTCGAAGGCCAGGGAAGGACGGCTTTTACACATGACCATTTTGCAAAATTCATCGCGGATGCGTTCGGTGGAAACTTTTTCCAGAATCAGCGGAGCATATTTACGCACCGCTTCATAGGTTTCCATCTCATACTGGAAAGCAAACTGGTTCTTGAATCTGATGGCGCGCAACAACCGCAAATGATCTTCCAGAATGCGCTCCTCGGCATTGCCGATAAAACGGATCAACTTGGCCGTCAGGTCTTTTTGACCACCGACAAAATCGAGGTATTTTTCTTTGATCGGGTCGTAGAACATGCCATTGATGGTGAAATCGCGGCGCCTGGCGTCGTTTTCGGCAGTGGTGAAAATCACGGCATCGGGGCGGCGGCCGTCACTGTAGCCGGCATCGGAGCGGAAGGTGGCAATCTCGAAATGATGGCCGTTTTGCACCACCAGGATTACGCCGAATTTTTTGCCGACGGGAATGGTATGATTGAAAATTTTCTCCAGTTCATCGGGCAGGGCGTCGGTGACGATGTCGATGTCCTTTGGAACATGGCCCATCAGCATGTCGCGCACGCAGCCGCCGGCAAAGTAGGCCGTATAACCGGCTTTCTGAAGGGTGCGCACAAGATCGATGGCGGTGATGAACATGCAAAATAATAATCTGCTTTAACTATATTCTATCATATTCCAGGCTAGACCTTTAGCATGCCGCGAAAGCCCTGGTTAGCACTATAATCGTGTGGGAAGTCGGTTCCGAAAATAATGCCCACATCAGCACGGTTACCCACAATCGTATCACCTTTCTTTCTTCTTTCTATTGATATTTTGAGCCAACATCTGCTGTGTAAATCAAATACCCCTCTGCTCTGCAAGAACATATATGCTTTCTCAGTCAGAAGATTAATACCCATCATGGCTGCCATACTTACGGCATTACTTACAGGTTCCGCGCTATATTTTTCTGCTTGTTGCTGTCCAACACGATCATAGCAGCAATTTCTCCGGCCAATCGGAATTTCCGTGGAAGAATCCATAAAAATATATTCGTTCCTTTTAGAATCCCAACCAAATACGTCCGGCTCGCCACCGGTTCTTTCCATTTCATTCAGGGACCAGAGCTTCTCTGGGTTGGTTTCCAGTTTTTTCTGAACATTCTTCCACTGAATTCCTTCCACCGATTTGTAGTGCTTGTCTTTTTTCAGAAATCGCTCCTTCAGTGTCGCCAGCAATTCCTTTGCTTTTTCCGGTGCCAGCTCTTTCACTAAAGACTTCTTCATGGCATCTACCAAATTGGCCACTTCACCGGCCTTCACGTCCGTATCTCCCTCAATATTCGTCGCTACACCGGACATTTTATCCTCCAGATGCTTAATTTTCTCAGGCTTGGCTCCCAATTCGACTTTCTGCAAGTTGTCCTCCGGCTTTTTTAACTTTTCAGGTTTTACCAGATCGCCCAGTTTTAGTCGCTTGTTTTCCATTTGATAATTATACAGCAAAAGGCTGGTTTTTTCTATACGTGGCGCCTGCCCCTCCCTCTCCTCACCTTGGGTAGCAGTTTATCTTTTTTCACGGTTGCGGTATGATGCGCCCGTTAAAGTTTTTTATGGCTTGCCGCGTACGCCGATGAAAATATTGGGTATCGAAACCTCCTGCGATGAAACCGCCTGCGCGGTGGTGGAAAACGGCCGGCGGGTTCTATCGTCCGTGATTGCTTCACAAATCGACATTCACGCCGCCACAGGTGGCGTAGTGCCCGAGGTGGCCGCGCGTGAGCATGTGCTGAAAATCCGGGCGGTGATCGAGGAAGCCCTGCAGAAGGCAGGGCTGAAACTGGGCGATATGGATGCCATCGCCGTCACGTGCGGACCGGGACTTTTAAGTTCCCTGCTGATCGGCTACAGCGCGGCGGTTACTTTGGCGCGGGTTCTGAAGATTCCCCTGATTCCCGTGCACCACGTGGCCGGACATATCTATGCCAACTGGCTGGATCTGGCCCCGCAGGATGAAATACAATTTCCGGCGGTGGTACTGACTGTTTCGGGCGGCCATAATGAATTGGTTTTACTGAAGGGCAATATTGATTTTGAGCTGCTGGGTGAAACCCTGGACGATGCCGCCGGCGAGGCCTTCGACAAAGTTGCCAGGCTGCTCAACCTGGGCTATCCCGGCGGGCCGGCAATCGGTCGGGCGGCACTGAAAGGCAATCCTAAAGCCATCAATTTTCCGCGCGCCCTGGTCAAAAAGAATAATTTCAATTTCAGTTTTTCCGGGCTGAAAACCGCCGTGCTGCGTGAGGTGGAAAATTTCCACCGGCAAAACGGCAAACTCACGGCGAAATTCACCAATGACTGCGCCGCCAGCTTCCAGGAATGTGTCTGTGATATCTTGAGCGAAAAGCTGATTCTGGCCGCCCTGAAGCATGAAGCGAAAGAAATACATCTGGCCGGCGGCGTTTCCGCCAATGCCCGCCTGCGCGAGCAGGTGATGGAAAAAATGTCCCGCCTGCCCGCCGGCACGGCCCTGCGCTACAATAAAAACCTGCAATATTGCACGGATAATGCCGCCATGATCGCCGGTGCCGCATATTATCTTTATTTAAAGGCCCCGAAATCCTATAATTTCTCTGCAGCTGTTTTTCCCGAACCTCAACTGGACCTCTATGCAAATCCGTGAAAACCGGCCCCCTGCTATCATAACGCCATCTCAACGATCCCATGAAACGATTAAATAAAAAGACACTTTTTCTGCTGGGCTTTCTGATTCTGGGCATCATTCTCTTCGTGATATCCGTCTACAATTCCGGCGTCGACAACATCATCAGGGTACTGAAGGATTTTTCGCTGCTGAAATTCCTCTTCTTTGTGGGCCTGTCCTTCCTGAATTTTTATCTCTACAGTCTGCGCTGGGAGATAATCACCAAAGTGCTTTATAAAGAAAAGAAAATCCCCAGTTCCTCTTTTTTCTGGAACCGAATGGCTGCCTATGCCATCAGTTATGTCACTCCCTCCGCCCAGATGGGCGGCGAGCCGCTGCGCGTTATGCTGATCGAGGAAGAAGGCGTTCCCAAAAAAACGGCCGTTTCCTCCACGATCATCGACAAGGCCCTGGAATTTTCCACCCTGATCATCTTCATCGCCTGCGGCATAGCGGTGGCGATTTTTGACGAGCGGGTGCTGGTCTTTTCCAAACCGGTGATGGCCATTGCCGCCGCACTGATGTTGCTTTTGGTGTTCTGGTTTTATTATTCGTCGATACGCAGCATCGGCTTTTTCAGCTCCATCTATAAAATTCTGCATCTGAAAAAGATTGCGCGTTGGCAGCCTCTGGAAGAGAAACTGGACCGTTTTGAGACGGAAATGAATTCTTTTTACAGGCAAAATCCCCGCACACTCTGGCTGCTGCTGGGCATCTCCATCATTACCGTGCTTTTCATCCTGGTCGAGCATTTTCTGGTGGCCTGGTTCATGGGCGTGAGACTGACTTTTCTGCAGGCCTTCCTGGCCAGCACCATCCCCTATTTTGCCTATCTGCTGCCAATACCCGGCGGACTGGGCATCCTGGAAAGCGGACATGCCACGGTCTTTGCCCTGCTGGGGGTTTCCATCAATGCTTTTGCCTTTGTTTTCATCATCCGTCTGCGTGATTTCATTTTTGTGCTGCTGGGTCTGATACGCGGCTGGCATAAAGGTTACCGCCTGCTGCGGAAGGAATTCAACAAAGACTTTTCAGAGTTGGAGGAATAGCTGAAACTTCCCTTTTCAGCTGCTTTTATTAGTAGTATATTTTTGGCAGTCGTGTTTACGGTTTGGCGTTGAAGCTATTTGCTTTTATTAACATTGTAAAAACTATGGCGACTGAGGAAAACAAATTTCGCGAAGATTACGAGACGGAGGAGGATGATGCCGATAATGCCGGCTTGAACCCGCCCTTCCAAACGCCCAAAGGCGTGCATGACATTCTGCCGGCCGATCAGGAATTTTATACCTATATCAAGAAAATTGTCAGACACCGCTGCCGCCAGGCCGGTTTCCGCAGGATTTCCACGCCGATTTTTGAATTTACCGAGGTTTTCAAACGCAGCGTCGGTGAAGCCACCGACATAGTCAGCAAGGAAATGTACACCTTCGAGGACAGAAAGGGCCGTTCTCTGACCCTGAAGCCGGAAAGCACCGCCGCCATCTGCCGGGCCTATATACAGCATGGCATGCAGAACTGGCCGCAACCGGTAGAGCTTTATTATATCGAGCCCAGTTTCCGCTACGAAAGACCGCAGGCCGGACGCTACCGTCAGTTCTGGCAATTCGGCTTTGAGGTGATCGGAGAAAGCGATCCTTCGCTGGATGCCCAGGCCATTTTGCTGGCTTACAGGATTTACCAGGATCTGGGCATAGCCGACACCATCAAACTACAGATCAACAATATCGGCGATCTGCCTTCCCGCAAGGTTTATGCCCAGGCCATCCGCGATTATTATTATGGTAAGGAGCGCTATCTTTCGGAGGAGGACCGGGCCAGACTGCTGAAAAACCCCCTGCGCATCCTGGATTCCAAGCATGAAGATACGATTATCCTGAACCAGTCGGCACCCAAATTTAAGGATTTCATCTCCAAGGAAAGCCAGGATTATCACGACGAGGTGCTGGAATATCTGACCGATCTGGGTATCGAATTTGCACACAATGAAACGCTGGTGCGCGGCCTAGATTACTACACCCAGACCGTTTTTGAATTCTGGGACGAAAAGCGCGGCGGACAAAATGCCGTCGGCGGCGGCGGCCGTTATGACGGGCTGATGGAACTTCTGGGCGGGCAGCCGACGCCGGCCATCGGTTTTGCCATGGGCCTGGAAAGAGTGATTGCCCAGATGAAACGCAATAAAGTGCGCGTCCCCAGCAAGGATGATTTGCATGTTTTTGTGGCCCAGTTGGGGCGCGAGGCCAAGAAAATCTGCCTGCCGCTGATTAACGATTTACGTGAACATGGCGTGAAAACCATGGGGGCTTTGGGCAAAGGGGCGATCAAGAACCAGTTAAAGATCGCCGACCGCTTCAAAGCGCCTTTCTGCATACTGATCGGCCTGACGGAAGTCCGCGAAAAAACGGCGATTATCCGCGACATGACCCTGGGCACACAGACAACGGTGAAAATGAACAGGGTGGTGGAGGAAGTAATCAAGAGAATAGGGCAAAAAAATCTGGATTTTTATGATCCCAAAGATCCGGTCAATGAGTAAAGCCGCTAAAAAAAAGGTGGACCGTTACAGCCTTTTGATGAAGATTTTTCTTTTGCTGGTCATAGTATTGGCTCTGGCCAGGGTTTTGCTGTGCGGCCATGACACCACAAATACGATTGTCCCGGAACAAACCGCGGATTTAGCCAGAAGGGAGAATTTTGCCAAATGCTTGATGGAAAAGGGGTGGATAATGTATGGTGTGAATACCTGTCAGTACTGCCAACTGCAGAAGAAAATGTTCGGCCAGGCCTTTGAACAGGTCAAGTATATAGATTGTGACTTCGATCAGGCTGTGTGCGTGGAAAAAAACATCACGCATTATCCCGTTTGGGAGCATGGCGAAACGCAACTGCTGGGTATACAAACACCGGCACAATTGGCTCGGGACAGTGGCTGTGAAATATAAAAACTTAATGTTCTAATAAAAACCCATGGTCATCAAAAAAAAGGTTACTGTTACAAAAACCTCACCGCTCAAAAAAACTGCTAAACCAAAGATCCAGCCGACAGTGGTGAAACCACATATTGTAGAAGAAAAAATCGGCGACATGATGGGCCGGCCCGTCCATGAGCCAGCAGCACCGTCCCAGAAGAAAAAATCCTTATCGCGTTTCCCCTGGTGGGGGCTTTTATCGCTATTGCTGATCGTCGTTTTCATCGGCTTTTTGCTTTACAACAACAGTCAGTATTTCAAATACAACACTAACCGACTGCTGAATACAACGGGCCTCTTCCACCTGGATACGGGAGATAAGGCGGTTGAACCACAGAAGGAGCCTTTTGTGATGAAACTGACCATTATCTACAACAAGGACAATGCCGACATGAAAACCAGCATCGACAAGTACCTGAAAAACATCGAAACCAATCTGCAGAACACCAAGGTTTCCGCCGTCTGGCTGGATAAGAACGACCCGCAGGCCAAGGCGCTGATTACCAAGCTGGACGCCAAGTACCTGCCTATTTTTATGGTGGATGAAAACATCAAGCAGCATCCGCAATATGCGCTATTTTCCAACGCTGTTTTGAGCAAGAACGGACTCTATGAATTTGCCGCAGAGGGTATGGAGTATATGCAAAAACCCGAGATCGGCAATGCCAGATATCTGGGAGCAAAACCGGATAAGGCCAAAGTGGTCATCATGGAATTCGCCAGCTTCAGTTGCGGTTATTGCAAGGCGATGTTCCCGATCATCCAAAGCGCTTTGAAAAAATACGGCCAGGATATCAGCCTGGTAGTGAAGCATTTCAACAGGGGCGGCATAGACATCGTTCTGGGACAGGCCGTGGAATGTGCTGCCGATCAGGGTAAACTGGAGCCGATGATGGCCAACATGTATCTGAAAGAGGCAGATTTTTACTCGGCCATGCAGAAAACGGATCCGGAAACGGCGGTCTATGACCAGATCGGCGTGGCGGCCAAAGCCGCCGGTGCTAACAGTGATAAAGTGGTCAGTTGTGTTAAAAGCGGTAAATATGCCGATGTAATTACCAAGGATACCAATGAAGGCATAGATTTCGGCATCAGCGGCACACCCAGCTTTTTCTTCAATGATAAATTTGTGGGTGGCGCCTTGGACGCAACCCAATTTAACCAAACCATTGACGAACAATTAAAAAAATAAGCCTTGAGAAAAAAATTAATCATTCTTGGAGTTTTCTCCATGCTGCTGGCCAATCAGGCCGGCGTCCAAGCTCTGGCTGCTCCCTTCCCCGATGTGCCGGCGGACAGTCTGCACGCGCCAGCAATTGATTACCTGAAAACTCACGGCATTATTGCCGGCTATGCCGACGGCAGTTTCAAACCCGACAACACTATCAACCGGGCGGAGGCCCTCAAGCTGGTATTTCTGGGACGAAAAGCCTTGTCCCTGCCCGATGTGGCTTCCACCAAGACGATGGATTTTCCCGATGTGGCTAAAACCGACTGGTTCTATTCCTATGTGGACTCGGCCTATAATCTGGACATGGTCAAGGGCTACGATGACGGAACTTTTAAACCCGCCAATGAAATAACAGCTGCGGAAAGTTTGAAAATTATTTTCAGCGGCCTGGTGGCTGATTTTCAGTCGCCGGTGGTCACGGAAGATCCCTATACGGACGTCAAATCCGACCAATGGTATGCACCCTATGTGCTCTACGGACGCGATAAAATGCTGATTGAGGCTTCCTCGAACGGCACTTATGCGCCGGAACGCAAGATGACCAGGGCTGAATTTGCCGAAGTGATTTACCGCGTTTTATATATGCAGTCCAATAAACTGGACCGCTTTCCGATGAGTTTGAACTGGCCGATCTGCAACAATTTTCAATGGGGTTACAGGATTAAACTGCCTTATTCCTGGCAGGTACTGGCGGCAGGCAATCAGCTGATACTCTGGAAACAGGACAAAGAAAACGGCCAGGTAAGTTTCGGCAGGGTATTTCCGAACAGCGCCGTAGCCATAGTCGCCCTGGATGCCAATGCCTCCGGCCTGAGCCTGCAACAATATCTGGACCAGATGGAATACGGTGCAGGCGCAACCAAACAGGTGATGACCCTGAACAGCCTGCCCTATGCCTATGTGATGCTGGAACAAAACGGCCTGCAGGACAATTATTTTCAGCTGGCCGGCAATAAAATCCTGATCTTATATACCCAATTTGGTGACGGCCCGTTAAGCAACCAATTGAAGGAAGAATTGCGCTATATTATAGGCAGCGTGAAGGAATCCACCAGCGATGACGGCGTCAGCAGGAACTGTCTGCCGATACCCAAGGTGGCCAATCCCGGCTCGACGGCCGACAGCACCGGCTCAACGGATACATCCAACGCCACCGGTACAGGGACTGCCGCAACCACTGCCGGCACTACCGGCACGGGAACTTCCACGGGCACCAATTCAGGAACAACCGCAACCGGCACGTCAACAATCAGTGACACCGATCAACTGAAAGCCGATATTTTGAAACTGGTTCTGGTACAGGGGAAAGCTACGGAGGCCCTGCAAAAGCTCGATGACGAGGTGATGTTCGAGACCGATTCCATCGGCATCGGAACCGGACCGGTCGATTACTATTACAGTGCCAAGATAAATTTGACTTTGAAAATCGACCGCAATTCTGCGACAATTTTGGCAACAAAAACGGATAAAACCAGTAGTTTTTAATCAAGCAGCATGAAAAATTGGAAAATATCGTTGGCACTCCTGGCCATCGTTTTGGCGGGCTGCCAGCAGCAGACAGAAAATCTGCAGACCCCTGCCGGCGACCAAAACAAACCACCCGCCCAGGACCAGACTGGCATCTATGGCAAACCTTATTCCAATGGCCCGTCCGGCCCCCCACAGATGACCGGGCCGACGGCTCCGCCACCCGAGGTGACTCCCGCCCAGGCGGTCACCACCAATGAAAATATCAGACTGACCCTGCCCAGAAAGACAGAATAAAAACCTTTATCCCCGCCTATGGCCCGACATTCCAAGTGGCATAACATCAAACACCGGAAGATGGCCGAGGATGCCCGCAAAGGGAAGATCTTTACCAAGCATGCCAAGCTGATCGCCATTGCCGCGCGCGGCGGTGCAGATCCGGGGAGCAATCCGCTGCTCTACGCAGCGGTGGAAATCGCGCGCGCGGAAAACGTCCCCAATGACAATATCGAGAGGGCGATAAAAAAAGGCAGCGGTGAGGATAAAAACGCCGCCGTCTATGAGGAAATAACTTATGACGGCTTTGCTCCCGGCGGCGTGGCCCTGCTGATTCAGACCATAACCGACAATAAAAACCGCGCCCTGGGCAATATCCGCGTGATAATGAACAAGAAAGGCGGACGCCTGGCAGAGGCCGGGGCCGTCAGCTGGATGTTCAAGAAGGTCGGCCAGATTTTTCTGGCCCTGGATGAACAACAACAAAAACGATTGGAAGATCTGGTGTTGGAAATTATCGATCTGGGGGCACTGGACGTGGAGGCCGATGGAGAAATATTAAAAGTCACCACCAGTCCTGAAGATTACGGTAAAATCCGCAATGAGCTGATAAAAAAAGGCTTGATCATCGACAGTTCACTGCTAACCTATGAGGCAACCAACAAAGTCGCTTTACCGGAAAATGATCCGCGGCGGGAAGCTCTGGAAATTTTACTGGAGGCTTTGGAAAGTGACGATGACGTGAGCGAGGTCTTCACCAATCTGGCAGCCTAAAAAATCATCATTGACTGGCCGGCTGCATTAATTTGAAGCGAACGTCTATTTTTCAAATTTATAAAGCACTCCGGGAGTCATTTGCTGCTGTTTATTTTTTTCCCGCGAGATAACCTGGCTTTTCTTTTCCTTTTTTTCCTCTTGCGGCGTTTCCGCTTTCTTCATTTCAACGCTGGGACTGCTGATGGCCGGCATTTCAGTCTGGTCAAGCTTCGCTTCGGCAGCAGCGGCGGAAATATTCAGACGCTGACTCTGAAATTGTTTGATTTGATCAATTATTTTCTGTCCCCCGGCGGCAAAATTGGTATTTTGCAGACGGAAGCCGGCTGCTTTGGCATGTCCGCCGCCGGTCCACATTGAAGCCAGCTCACTGACATCAATGGCCTCGGAGGTGGTACGCAGACTGCCGGAAAGAGTGCCATCATCCTTTTCTTTCAGCAATAAAACAATATCAATGTCCGGTGCATTGGTCATCAGTTCATCGATGATATCACCGGTTTCATCAGCCTTGCTCCCGGTGTCCAGCAGATCTTTTCTGGTGATCACCGACCATAGAAAACGGTGCTGTTTTTCAATATGGATATTGGTCAGGACGCGTCCCCAAAGCCTCAAAGTGGAGAGCTGCTTGGTCTTGAAAACGTGCTGGATGATTTCCTGCTGCCGGGCTCCCCTCTTGATCAGTTTGGCGGAATTGGAAAAAGAACGCGGATTGGTGTTGGAATTCTGAAAGGATCCCGTATCGGTGATAATTCCGGAAAGCAGCAGTGTGGCGATATCCTCATCAATAATTTCCTTACCTTTGTCTTCCTCCAGCGACTCCAGCAGGCCCTGGACAATCTCCGCGCAGGAGGAGCTCATCACCTCCACATAGTTGATCAGGCCGAATTGTTCATTGGAGGCATGGTGGTCGATGTTGATGACCGGAGTTTCAGTAAAAAGCCTGATATTGTCCTCATAAAAACGCCCCAACTGCTGCGGGGAAGCCGTGTCCACGGTGATGATCAGGTCGTAGCGGTTTTCGCCATGGGAAAAGCTGACATTGTCGGCGCTGAAGCGCCCCTTTTTGGCAGTCAGAATGATGTTGATTTTGCTTTCCTTCAGTTCACTCTGAATGCTGGCCAGCTCGGCATCAGCTGCATTGACCGTGATGATGAAGTCGGGAGTGGGAGTGAATTCATCGGTGATGGTGTTGATCATCGGCAGAAACTGAAAGACATCCGGCACCGGGTCGGCACAGACCACAGTGGAGGTTTTGCCGATTTTGCGCAAAGCCAGATAAATGGCCACGGCGCTGCCAAGTGAATCGCCGTCAGGAGGACTGGAGGGCATTACCAGAATACTCTGGGCAGTATCAATCAGCTTGAGGATTTGGTTTTCAATATTTTTCATTGATTGGTGATGTGCCTGAAAGCCGGAGATTATTTTGGCGGAACGGCATCTTTATATTATAAAATATTTCGTCTCTATTGTAAAATTTATAATATTGACCCTGTGCTGCACATGGTCTGATCAACCCCAGAAATACTGTTTCAGTGTCTCCGTCCAGCTATACATGGGAATATCTTTTCTGGTGAATTCCGGTTCGGCGGAGGAAAGGGTCGTTGCTGCAGAATCTTGTATGGCAGCCATCTGTGTTGCAGCAGATGCCTGATGGGCTTCTTTCTTTTCCCAACCGAAGAAGGATTTTACCTGGGCAGCGGTACGAGAGAAAAAGCCCTGTTTCTTTTCAGGTGTGGTTTTGGCCATTTGGGTATCTTCCGTTTTCGGCAATACCTGATCACAGCCTGTGTTATGCTTTTTCCAGGGCCACTTGAACCAGCTATGTTGCGGTGCGGGCTGGGTGGCGGGGGCGATATTGTCGGGAACAGGTGCGGGGTCCGGAGCAATTTCGGACTTGTTGACAGGCGCCGGAGCGGGTGATGGTTTCACCTGCGGCTTTTCCGCATAGACCGGTTCGGTTCTCCGCAAGGCCTGGTCCAGATAATTTTCCGGAGCACAAGCACTGGGAATACACCAGGAATTATACATATACTGGCCACCGGCCATGACATCTTTAAGTTCACCTATTTTCATAGCCCGGAGGGCCGGCTTATCATGTATTAAAAGTTTTATCTGTCGGCAAGTGCCTTCCTTGACCAGTCGCGGATCGTCATAAGGAACGACATTTGACGGCAAATGCATGCGGCGAGCCGCTTCCTCGCTGATGCTGGCAAAGGCCGGCACCCCCTCCCTGACTTTGCTCCAAGCCGGATTGGCGGATTCGCTGGCGACCGGGGCGTAACCGATAATATTTGCTGATGTGGCCAGTTTTTCCGGGGTGCCGATGGCATTATATAATTTATCCACACCATAGGATTTGGCTTCCTCACTCCAGCTCCCGGTTTTTTTGAAGTTCTCAAAGCCTGATTGCTGATGTTGGAAATAACTTTTCACAAAGTAGTTATCGGTGGGATCTTGTTTAGCCTGGTTCAGATAGGCCGCCATGAGGGCCATTCTCTGGTCTTTTTCATTCTCATTACCAAACAAAACGGTTTTTCCCTGCCTTTCGGCTGACTGCCGTTCAGACGGATCGGTGTTGAAACTGACCTGCGTAGCCAAAGCGACGCTTTTCATGGTCGAGGCCAGCAGGGTGGCACCCTTGAAATGACAGAGATATCCTTGGAAAGCAGGGGAAGCGGCATTGATTCTGAAAATACCCCTTTCCGATTTAATCTGATTTTCAACGATATTGGGTTGTAGCGGAGTTTTATTGGCGGCAACACTCGAACTTGGCGCCTCCACGGAGGCGTCGCTGGAAGAAGTGGCATTAGCCTGTTTTTCGGTGCTGTCGGTGCCCTGGTCATTGCAGGAGTTATGCATTACTGCTCCAAAAAGGCCGGCCACACCAGCAGCTGCGGCAATTGCTCCCGCCCAGCGCCAGATTTTGGAATGAGTACCTTTTTGCACGTTTCCCGGCGTTGGAGCTTCGGGGCGGCGGCTGACCACGGTCATTTCCTCGGAGGATCGTTTCTTTGCGGCCTTTTTACGTGCTGCCGGCTTTTCGGGCAAGTCATGAGGTGTCTGCTCAATTTTTACTGCATGGCCATTGGAAAGAGATTGTCTCAGATAGGTGGAACTGGGGCTCTCCTGCTCGGGCATAATCGGCTGCATGGCTGGCAGTTCGGTGGTGCGGCGCCCCTGCTCCGAGTCCGGAGCATCTTCTTCCTGCTGGGCTGCCTGTTGCTTTTTTTCCGCCCATTCTCTGGTGAAAGGAGCCGGCTCCTGCGGCAGGGGCGCCGGTTCGAGCGTGGCGGCAGGCGGATTGGATTTGGGCCGGGTAGGGGCCGATACGCCCGGACGATAGGCAGATGGCGGTGTAAATTCGGGCATGTCATAATCCAGGGACATACCTTGTCCCGCTACGGGTAATTCTATTGCAGGCTGCTGGTCGGGTGATATTAAAACCTCATGCGCTTCAGCAGGCCGATCAGTGGTAACAAAGGGACCGGTGGGCACGGATTGGGCATCAACACTGGATTTTTCCAGCTGTGCGGACGGTGGCCGGGAAGCCGGTGCCGGTGGCATGGTGGGGATCCCGGGCCCTTCCGAAACCTGTGTATGCTCATCCGGCAGTTCACCCAAATCACTTTGGGCAATAAGGGTCATTTCTATGGCCGGCTGGCTGTCCCTGCTGTCCGGTGTCTCCGGCGTGGCGTTTTGTACTGTAAATGAACGTCCACTGGAGGGTAATTCGGCTCCATAAGGCAAAGCAAAGGTGCCGGAAGGCGGTGCTTCTCCACTTTCTCCAGAGGCAGCCGGTACAAGTTCCACATCAACGGCAGGACGAAAAGCTATCGGGTCGGACTCTCCGTCATCAAGGAAAGTTGCAATGGTCGGCTCATCATCAATTTCAGGAAGTTTCGGCGACTCCGGCATTTGAATTTCGGGACGCGGTGCAACGGGTACGCCGCCCATGGTCCTGATGGCACCCAGGGCCGGATTGTCTTCTGAAATGAGCGTCCGCCCCATACCGCTTTCTGTTTTCTGATGCGGACGCACATCCTTGGACTGTTGAGGAGGCCGGTTGGAGGGGATCAGGCGGGTAGACCCTGTTACAACAATTCGCTCCGGCGCTTGGCGTGGCGGAATATTTCCCAAACCAAGATGAGTCGGCGTTCTGCTCCCGTCCACTTCCTTACTCTGCAGGTCCCTGACAAAATCCACTGGGTCAACCAGGCTGGCCTCGCTGGGAATGGAGTGTCTTTCTTCCCGGCCATTTCTGCTTTTTTCCTCAATTTTTTTCGAATAATAATTTTTGGTGCGTATTCTGAAATCAATATAATTATTGGAGCCATAGCCATACTCAGACAGCAACATGGCTGATTCCGATTCCAGTCCCAAAAGCCGCAGGGTATCATCGATCAGCATGACAACCTCTCCTACATTATCAATATATTCCAAAACCGTTTTCTCTTTTTCACTATTTTCAATGTATCTGGCAACCGTCAGAACCACCCTGGCATAAAATCCGCGGGCGGAATTCAGTATTTGTTTTTTATCTATTTGAAAACCCACGCCAATTTCTTCCGAACGCAGTGCGCCTTCGGCATTGGCGGCTATGGCCACGGATAATTTGCTCAGATCATCCGACGTATAATCGGCCTGATCTCCCATGTCCTTGCTTTCACTAAAAATCTTGGCCCAGTCGTCCAATAAATGTGTGTTGTCAACAGCCGTGCCAAGGAGATTTATACTGCTCAAACCTTCTTTGTCCATGTTTGACAATGTAAAATTAAGGTGTGAGAATAAATAACTATATGAAAATTGTCAAGCTCTATTTCATGAAATCAAGAACCTGGAATTGTATTGTCTCGCGGCCGTTCCAGACATTTCTTTCCAAATGAAGAGCCAAGTCCAGTTTTTCACTGCCCTCGATAGCTGAAAAATAAGTTCCCATTTTAAAGGCTATGGAGGAAAAATGGGACATGCCGGTGTCGGCCTGAAAATGTAAATGCTGTTTTTCACGACCAACCGTTTTCAGATCCTTAGGCTGGATGTTGCGCACCAAAAAGACCGGTTTTTCGTTGCCCACGCCAAAAGGCTCCATTTGACCCAAAAGCCGCATAAAATTGTCATTAATGTCATGGCGGTCCAGGATGGCATCGATCAAAAGTTCCTGCTCGAAATGATGATGTTCCAGCACCTCGGCGGCATAGGCGCTGATCTTTTCGATGAATGGTTCCAGATTGGATTTTTTCAGACTGAAACCGGCGGCCTGGGCGTGTCCACCGAAATGCTCCAGATATTCAGAAACGTGATTGAGCGAATCAACGGCATTGAGCGTCTTATTGCTGCGGAAAGACGCCACCAGATGCTCTTCAAATTCCTGGAGGACAATAGTTGGCAGCCCATATTTTTCCACGATCTTACTGCAGATCAGTCCCAAAATTCCGGCATGCCAGTCGGGACTCCAGGCGATGAATATTTTTCGGTCGGAAGGATAGTCGGCAAAGCGCTGCTCGGCTTCGGCCAGCGCTATCTGCACCATCTGCTGGCGTTCCTGGTTCAGTCTTTCCAGGCGGCTGGCCTTGAATTTACCTTCCTCCAGATCGCCCTCGTGCAAAAGCATTTGCAAAGCATGATAGGGATGATCAATGCGGCCGGCGGCATTGATGCGTGGACCGATTTTAAAACCGATATCAGACACCCCCAGTTTTTGGCTCAAATCAATGCCCGCTGATTCCATCAGCAGGTTGAGTCCCGGCCAGCTGGAATTCTGCATGGCTTCCAGGCCGTATTTAACAATAATGCGATTTTCGTCCAGCAAAGGACCCAGGTCGGCCACAGTACCCAGACTGACCAGATCAAGCAGAGAAAAAAGAATGCGGTCGCGGGCGGGGCCGGCGAAACGGTCGGTGATCAGGGCGGAAGCCAGCTTGTAGGCTACGCCGGCCCCGGTCAGCCCCTTGAAAGGATAGGGGCAGTCGGTTTGTTTGGGGTGCAAAATGGCATAGGCTTTTTCCGGGATCTGGGCGGGGATGGTATGGTGATCCGTAATAATCACGTCGATGCCGAACTCGGCAGCCTGGTCAACCTGCTCGTGGCAGGAAATACCGCAATCCACAGTCAATAGTAGCTTTACTTCTTTTTCCTTGAACTCCTCGAAAAATTTGATGTTCAGTCCGTAGCCGTCATTGATGCGGTGAGGCAGGCGATAAGACAGATTGGCCCCGCATAATTTGAGGGCATTATAGAGAATGGCCGTACCGCTGATGCCGTCAACGTCATAATCACCGAAAATTATTATTCTCTCCTGATCCTTGATAGCCCGGTTCAGCCTTTCCACCGCCCTGTCCATACCTTTCATCAGGAAAGGGTTATGGAAGCCTTTCTTGAGGTTGGGATTGAGATAGGCATTGAGTTGAGCGGGTTCGGTAAGACTCCTGTTCTTCAGAATGTTCTGAATAATATTGAGACCGGGGTCCTGGGGTTGCAGTTTCCAGCTCTGTCCAAGTAAAGACTTATTGTTCGACAGCTCCTCCATTTTTTCTGATTAGGCTTTATTTTTGCCGTTCAACTTCCTGAATAATTTGATTCAGATCTGTTCCAGAAATGGAGTATACCTGTGTAAATTTTCTAAACCAAGTTAATTGTCTTTTGGCATAATTGCGGGTGTTTTTTTTAAAAAGTTTCACGGATTCCTCCAGGCCCATCTTTCCATGCAGATACTGACCGATTTCCCTGTAACCAAGGGAAGATAGGGCCGGCAAATTTTCGTTATAATGCTCCAACAGGTATTTTGTCTCGTCGATCAGGCCGGCCGCCAGTTGCCGGTCAATACGTTGTTCTATCCTCCGGTACAGCAGATCCCTCGGCCAGTCGATGGTTAAATAAAGACAATGATAGAGGGAAAACTTTTCCTGTTTTGGTGTTTTGTCGCCGGCTTGTCCGGCTATTTCAATAGCCCGAATAACGTAACGCAAATTTTGGGGAGAGACGGACCGGGCGGCCTGCGGGTCCAGTTGCTCCAGAATCTGATAAACCGCTTCTTTCCCCTTTTCGGAAGCCATTTTTTCCAACCTTTTTCTCAAACGCAGATCCGGCTTACCGGCCGGCAAACGATAATTTTGAGTGATCGCGCTGATGTAAAGCCCGGTGCCACCGACCAGAAGCGGCAGATGTTTTCTCTGGACTATTTGCTCTATATATTGCCTCGCTAACTTTTGGAATTCGGCCAGATTAAATTCCTGATCCGGTGCTATAAAATCAATCAAGTGATGTTTGACTTCTTTCATTTCCGCAGATGATGGCTGTGCCGTGCCTATGGGCAGGTCATGGTAAATCTGTCTGGAATCAGCGGAGACGATTTCACCGTTGAAACATTCAGCCAAGGCAATACCAAGCGCTGTCTTTCCTGAGGCCGTCGGCCCCAGCACCACCAGAAGCGGAATTTTTTTCAGTCGTGCCGCTTCCTGCAAATGTGAGGCCACCAGGGCTATCAAGGCAGGACCGGATTGGATGATGGTTTGATTCATGTCGGCCATAGTTTAATGTAAACGGCCGGCCTGCCAAAGCATTTTTCTTGACAAGGGACAGGGCACTGTTTAAATTGTCAGCCGTCAAAGACAGTAGGTAGGCGCGGAGGGGTCGTGCCGTAAAACCTACCGAGACGTATCCATTCGATTAATCAGCTGGTTATACAGGCGGCTGGTAAAGAGATGCACTCAACTGTCTTCGGCAAGGTTGAGTTATTTTATAAATTTGGTCCCAAATATATGGCAATTACTAAAGCAAAAAAAGGCCAAATCCTGAAAGACCTGGAAGAGAAGTTTTCCCGAGCCAAGTCGATTTACTTCGCTGAAAACAAGGGGCTATCCGTGAAAGACGTCACTTTACTGCGAAAAAAACTTCATGACAGCGGGGCGGATTTTGTGGTAGCCAAAAAAACACTGATGAAACTGGCTGCCAAAAACCAGAAGCTGCCGGAAATTACCGATGAGGTTTTGACCGGTCCGATCGCCGCTGTTATCAGCTACGATGAAGTGGATTTGATCGCACCGTCCAAGATGGTCAAAGATTTTGGTGACAAGGCGGAAAACAAAGTGGTGTTAACCGGCGGTATTATGGAAGGCCGGTTGCTGGATAAAGCTGAAGCCATTGAGTTGGCTTCACTGCCGTCAAAGCTGCAATTACTGGCCCGTCTGGTCGGCTCGATGAAGTCACCGCTAACAGGATTTTACATGGTTATCAAAGGCCTGTCCGAAAAAGCGCCAGCTGCTTGATCAAATGCTGGAGCAGGTTTTTGTCCTGCAAAATAAATTATCAATTATCAATTAACTATTGCTCTCATGTCAGATGTTAAACTAAGCAACGAAGCTGAAAAGATTCTGGAAATGGTAGGGAATCTTTCAGTTCTGGACCTGGCCAATCTGGTCAAGGCCATGGAGGAGAAGTTCGGTGTCAGCGCTGCTGCGCCGGTAATGATGGCTGCCGCAGGAGGCGCCGCCGCTGCCGATGACGCCCCGTCCACAGTCAGCGTAATTCTGGCCAGTGGCGGCGCACAAAAGATCGCCGTAATCAAGGTCGTCCGCGAATTAACCAATCTGGGTCTCAAAGAGGCCAAGGATATGGTTGACGGCGCCCCGAAACCGGTCAAGGAAGGCGTAGCCAGAGCAGAGGCGGAAGAGATGAAAAAGAAACTGGAGGAAGCTGGCGCTACAGTTGAACTGAAATAAGCGCAGTCTTTCATTGATCCATTACAAAAAAGCCCCGTGCATTCAAAAAAGTGCGGCCGGGGCTTTTTTCTTTCCCGCTTGATTTATTTTACCGGTTTCCAGCACGGCGGGGTCAAGGTCTTTTATTTAGACCGGTTTTTTGGTATAATAAAAAGATTTATTAACCTAGTAGAAATGGCAACTATCAATCTGGGCTCCGACCCGACGAAAGATCAGGGCATGGGAGATCTCACCATCAAGCCTACCGGCGCGCCGCCAGCCGATGTGAAAACTGCTGAAAAAATCGACATTGGTCTGCCTGCAGGAAACGCCAAACCGGCCGCCGCAGATTCCATCTCGATCAATTTTACTCCCACTGTGACTACTGCCGGCAGTGAAAAAGCAGCCACCAGTACACCCGCGCCACAATTGATCAGCATGGAGATCAAACGCTCCGATCTGGATAAAAAAGACGAAAAAACTGCTCAACCCGCCGCAGAAATCAAACCAGAAAAAAAAGGCCTGTTGGGGGGACTGTTCGGGAAGAAAACCGAACCGGCCACCATGACCAAACCCAGCACGGCATGGGGCAATGCCCTGGACAAGGATATGGAGGTGAAACCTGTTGTTTCCGCAGCTGCTGCTAATCTGGCCGCTTCAGTGTCGGCAGCGGCGACTCCAGCCAAGCCAGCCATTGCTTCTACAACCGAGGCAGTAAAACCGGCGGGGAAAGTTCTCCCGGAAAAAAACGATTTTTTTACCAGTGCGTCTCTGCAAGAGAAGGCTGGCGGCAGCAAGCTGGTGGAAAATATAGCAACTCAGAAAGCCAAGCTGGAGCAACCCAAAATGGAGGAATTGCTCGGCAAAAAATCAACCATTCTGGAAAAATCGATAGAACAGGAGTCCCTGCTGAAAACAAAAAAGAAGTTACGCCTGATGCAAGTGATCGCTTTTTTGGTTACCGCTGCAGTCGTTGCCGTAAACGGCTTTCTATTTTATCAATTGAGCCCAGGTTTAAACCTGCTGGGATTTAATTTTAATTTTGATTCAAACTTACGGAATGATGTTTTCAACCTCAATCAAAGTCTGAAATCAACGCAAACGGACCTTAATAAATACCGTTTTTTGACGGGTCAGCTTTATCTGAACCAGTTCGGATATGAAAGCACCCGCTTTATCGATGGTATTGCCAATCTGGAGACACCGGGGCCTACCACAGATAAAACCACTTTGGAGAGTGATATGACCGATGCAAAAACCCAGATGCCCACGTTGTTGGCCGGCGCGCAGGCTAACCTGACCAATCCGATCAGCGTGGATACCTATGCAACACGCGGTGAAACGGCTACGGACCCTGCCACAATCGATGCAACTTTCCAGAAGGATCTCAAAACGGCAATAATTGCGGAAAAAACCGCTCTGGAAACCGCCAGTGCTCAGAACAAGGAGGAAGTGCCTGCCGACCAGCTGGCCTTTTTCGATAATACCATCAAACTGATTGGCAATCAGAAACTGGTTACCAACCTGAACAGCATGACTGTCGACGCCTTTAAACTGGAAGCCGATGATTATCAGACCAACAGTGATCCCGCCCAGAGGTTGGCTTTCAAGACCTACATTGACAACCTTTTGGCTTCCACCAAAGTCAATCTGGCCACCATAACCAACTTGCGCAATGCCCGCGTTCACCTTTCGGACGTTATGGATGCCATTGAGAGAATCACCAATCAGGTCAATTCCGAACATAACAGCGGACTTGGTGCGGCCAACGCCAGTAAAATAGTCTATTCCGGCATAGATTTTGATGCCCAAACGAACAGGCTCACCTTGAGCGCCCTGAACACCACCAATACAGGCACCAACAGAGAAGTGGTCACTTATCTAATGGAAGCCTTTGAGGCTTCGCCGGAGTTTAAGGATGTCTCTAACCGGACTTTCCCCCTGACTAAAAACGTGGATGATCAGGGTACCGTCACTTATGATTTGAGTTTCAAGATGGATCTGACCCTGGAAAATGGGGCGTTTTCCAAGCTGAATTCGCCAATAGCCGATCTGCAAAACGGCACCAAAGTAGCCCAATTAAAAATACCAGTTAAGATTAAAAAATCTTTATGAAAAATCAAGCTCTAAGCAAAAGAAAACTCAATCAGGGGATTATGCAATTTGCACTGATCACCCTGGCGATAGCGTTGATCGGTGGATATTTCGGCTATAACAATTACAGCGAATATCAAAAGGCTCAAACCGCTTTTGCCGGCGAGACGCAAACTTTGACCGATCTAAAGGGCTCCGCCGAACAAAAAAAACAAGACTATCTGGCCCTGAAAAAAGACCTGGATACCCAGAATGTCACGGTTAATCAAGCCATAGAAAAAATACTGCCCTCATCGGAAGATTTCACAACTTTAGCCAGGGAATTGGACAAATATTTCCAGGATACGGCGGCCACAACCAATCCGATGTTTCTGAGTTCTTTGTCATTCAATACGCCGGTAATTTCAGATACTGATGAGTTGGCCAAACTGCCTTTTTCCATGGGCATGAGCGGCAATGAACCCGGACTGAAGGATTTTTTGAAATATGTGGAGAACAGCGGCGACTTGGACAGCAAAACCAGACTTTTAAGCGTAAACAACATGACTTTAACCTTTCAGGACAGTGAGGCCTCGCCCACAGCAACCGGCGCAACAGGCGAAACGGCGCCCGCGGTGACCCCGGCTTATGCAGAAACGGCCAGAAACGTAACTGCCAATATAAGTTTAAACGCCTATTATCAAAAACCGGTTACCGACAATACTAACGGTCAATAATGGAAACTACTCCCCAGACAATTCAGTCACAACCAACGATTAATCCGAAGCTGCAACTGCTTCAGGAGGCTATTTTGTCCGGAAATATTCCGCAAATGGTACTGAATCTGATCAGCTATGCCCTGGACCTGCGTTCATCTGATATACACATCGAACCAGAGACCTATACTGTGCGCTTGCGCTACCGTATTGATGGTGTCCTGCGCCAGATAGTTGAATACCCGCTCAATATTCATCCGGCGGTTGTATCCAGAGTGAAGATCATGTCCAATCTGAAAATCGATGAGCAGAGGATACCGCAGGACGGACGCTGTGAAGTGACTACAAAGGATAACCGCAATATGGATTTGCGAGTATCCACACTGCCCACCGTAAATGGGGAAAAGATAGTAATGCGTATTCAGGATAAATCCAGAAAGATTCCCGATCTGCCGGCCCTGGGCCTTGATGAGCATAATTTCGGCCTATTGGCTGCCGCCCTGGATTTGCCCAATGGCATTTTGCTTACTACCGGACCAACCGGTTCCGGCAAGACGACTACTTTATATTCATGTCTAAGCCGCTTAAACAGCGTGGACGTGAATATCATGACCATTGAGGATCCAGTGGAAATTCAGCTGGACGGCTTGAATCAAAGCCAGGTGCATCCCGATATCAATTACACCTTTGCCTTCGGTCTGCGTACCGCTTTACGTCAGGATCCGGACATCATCATGGTCGGTGAAATCCGCGACCAGGAAACCATACAAACGGCCATTGAAGCTTCCCTGACAGGCCATCTGGTGCTTTCAACCATTCACACCAACAGCGCGGTGGAAACCCTGACCCGTATTGATAATCTGGGTATCCCCCCTTTTCTGATGGCCTCCAGTATCGAGTTGATCATCGCCCAACGTTTGGTACGCAAACTTTGCCCCTCCTGCAAAATTCAATATGAACCTGAACCGGAACTTATGGAGAGAACCAAACATGCCCTGGAAAACATTGGAGTCCCCGGGAAGGTCACACCTGAAATGCTGCAGAATAAAAAGTTTTTCAAAGAAAGCCCGCATGGTTGTGCCGAATGTGATGGTATCGGCTACAAGGGCCGAGTCGGTCTTTATGAAATCATGGCTATGAATAATGAAATCCGAAAGATGATCATGGACCGCGCCTCCTCCGTTGACATTGAAAAGGTGGCCCTAAAAAACGGTATGGTTTCACTGGAACAGGACGGTGTAATAAAAGCAATTCAAGGGCAAACGTCACTGGAGGAAATTTATCGAGTAGCTAAAAAAATGGAAACTTAATCCAATATGACAGAAAAACAAACAAAAGGGTTTTATCGGGATATTGAGGCTGGTGAAACCTTTCAGGTAGGACAGGAAGCCAAAAAACCGGGAGCACAGGCGGCGCCGGTTACACCAGGGGCCAAACCCGCGGGAAAAGGTGTCGGTTTCATAATGAATATCGGTGCCGAGGCCAAGAAGACGGAAAAGATATTTTTAAAAAGGCCTACGGAAAGCCGATTGACCGGCAATCCGATTCTGGATTCCTTTACCAAATTTAATGATTATCTGGTCGAGCACAGCAAAATCAAAGTCAGTGATATTGCAGTGATTTTCAGACTGCTTTCAACCATGATCAATGCCGGAATACCTCTGATAAAGTCTTTAAATACTTTAGGCTTACAGGCTGAGAAAAGTCCTAAACTACGGCGCGTTTTATTTGACATGGCCGTACAGCTGGAAGGGGGCAGCAATCTGTCCAAGGCCATGGGGAAATATCCGGATGTTTTTACCGAAGCCCAGATTGGTTCGGTCCAGGCCGGCGAGGCCTCGGGACAGCTGAATAAAACCTTTAAGAATATGGCGGAAGAAACTGAAAAATCCGCCGCAATGACCGGTAAAGTCAAAGGCGCCCTGATCTATCCCGTCGTGATCCTGACAGTATTATTCGGAGTAATCGTGTTGATGATGGTACTGGTTATACCACAACTCTCCGGTATTTTTGCCCAGACCGGCAAGGCGCTGCCGCTACCAACCCTGATACTGATGAAAATGAGCGATTTTCTGGTGCATTACTGGTGGATGCTGATGCTGATAATCGCCGGTATTGTCGCCGGTATTTCAGCTTGGAAGAAGACTAAGTCCGGCCGCTACTATTGGGATTATATGTTATTAAAATTACCGGTTTTCGGGGATCTGATAATGAAGTCCACCCTGGCTAAATTTGCTTATGGTTTCGGCAATTTGCTATCTTCAGGCGTACCGATTATCAAATCGCTGGAAATCATATCCATGGCCATCGGTAATGAGGTTTATAGAAAAAGGTTCCTGCTGACGGCTGAAGATATGAAAAGCGGCATCCCGATGGCGGAAAACCTTTCCAATAGCAAGCTTTTTCCAACCATGCTGGTAAATATGATTGAAGTTGGAGAACAAACCGCACAATTGGAAATGGTGACACAGAAAATCGCTGAATTTTATAACGATGAGGTGAATACTGCCGTAAACAGCCTGACCAAAATCATGGAACCGATGATCATGGTATTGATGGGTGTAACGGTTGGCGGTTTGGTTGCTGCCATCATGCTGCCGATCATGTCCTTGACAAGTCTAGCTGGGGGTGGCTAAATCACACTCCTATATTTGGGAATAGATACAAAATATGTTATAATAAATAGAAAACTTAAAAAAATAATAAATACCCATGATTAAAAAGATCCTTTTCTACGCCCTACTGACAACCATGTTTTCCTATTTGGGCTTGGTATCAGTGGCCAATGCCGCCATACTTTATGACGGTGCAAACACTCCCGGGGTTACTACCGCCGATACATATACTATCGACTATGACGATTCTTCAGCCGGCAATATTTCCTTATCATTCGGCAGCGCAGGCACTAACTATTTTCGTTATGACACAGTAAATGGCAAATTTCAGATTTCCAACAATCTGGATATGCAGTCCTATCAGCTGCTTAATGCCAGGGTGCAGAACGTGGCCATACTGGCTGATGTTCCTTCCTGTTCGGTTGCGGGAGACAGAGGTAAAAAAATCTATACCGGCGGCTCCTCCATTGCCAATGTCAACGGCGCAGAAACTCTATCTGCCAATACCGAATATATTTGTAATGACACCAATCCGGCTGCCACCAGGTGGGTTACCACAGCTTCCGGCGGCGATGCTTCCACTTTAGGCGGTTTAACACCGAGCCAATTTCTGAGATCTGATACTACAACCAGTTATACTTCAGGAACTTTGACTTTCAATGCCGGTACGACGGTTACCTTCAGTCCCACTACCATAGTAAATTTGCCAAGCACTACAGCCAACACATTCAATGTTAATAGCGATGCCGCCAATGGCGACAGCACAACCCTATCCTTCGGGGACGGCTCCGGCACCATTCTCTGGAATGACACAACCGGCAATTTTACTCTCAACAATGCTACAACAGTCAGCGGAACGCTGACCTCCAATTCCCTGGTGGTCAACTCAGGCGGCTCGGTCAACCTGAACCTGGACCAGGTACAGAATCTGAAACTGGAAAATGTTGCTACCTTGCCAATATGTAATGCCGGCTCCACGGGCCGCGATTTATTTCTGACCACACAGGATGGTTCCAATCCTCCGGGTGAATATGTCTGTGACGGAACTGTCTGGAGAAAATCCAGCATCGACAATACCAACGCCACCCTGCCTTTCCAGGCCGTCTTCCCGAATTCAGTGGCGAGACCTGATGGCAGCAATAACATCGGAACACTGGGCTCGGATTATGATGCCACCAATAATAGAAACTATTACAGATGGGACACCAACAACGCCGCCCAGCAGGATATCGATGTGGTAATGGATGTGAGACTGCCCGATGATTTCAAATCCTTCCAGTCATCCAATCCTATTCAGCTGGATCTGAGGACTGTCGATACCAATACAGCCAACAACAAGATTGACGTAACGGGCGTGGATACCGGAGGCACTGCTTTGACCCTGACCGGCGCAACCAACCTGGTCAGCTCATCCGGCAATACCTGGACCAGCGCCAATGTCGGCATCACCGGCGGCACCTTTACGGCCGGCTCCAGAATGCAACTGACTTTCAAACTTTCCGCCAGGAACAACAGCGGGCACAAGACCACTGATCTGAACGCGGTCAGACTGAATTATGTACGCAAGGCTCCGTAAAAGATTAGGCCAGCTTAGTGAGAGACTAACCGAAACAAAAAAGCCCGCTCCAAAAGAGCGGGCTTTTTTTATGCTTCTATTGCTTGGCCCTGATGCTGTCAGCCAATGACTTTGCGGCGTTTTTGACCTGAGTGGCCAGATTGTCGATACCACTATTGATCTGCCTGGCTGCTTCCGCGGTGTTATAGGCCAGTCCCGCTGATTTCAGGGCATCGGTGTTCTGGCCGTTGGCGGTCTGCTGGAAAGCGGTAACCAGGGCCTCAAAAGCCTCGATGATTTTCACGGCGGCCTGAACAATACTTTGATCCGGTGCTTGTTTCAGTGCTTCCGAAGCCAGATCTTTGGCCGTTTTGATATCGTTGGCCGCATCGGACAGCGCGCCGTCCCGCAGATCAAAAATAGACTGCATCAGCTGTGCTTCAGCCCGGCTAAGTAACAGCTGTACCGGCCCCCCTTTGATGATGATGATCAGTTTGTAGCTGATTTCAGCAACTTCCCCTCTGGTCAACCCCTGGTCAGGCTGAATTTCTCCAGCGGAATTAGGGCTAATCAGGTTCAAGTTCTTGGCAAAATCCAGATACTGGATATACCAGGCACTATTGTCCGTGACATCAGGGTAAAGAGGCTTTACCGGCGGCTTATAATTGACGAATTTAACATCGTAGGCCAGAAGCAGCATTTTCAGGAATTCCACTTTGTTAACAGTGCGGGCCGGGGCAAAAGAACCGTCCGGGTTACCGCTGACAATATTCAGGGCCTTGGCTGTTTCAATATATTTAAAGAACCAGTCGGCGGCGGTAACATCGGTAAAACTGCTTTTGGAAGCCTCCTGAATGGCTGTTTTATTGGCGCCAAGGATAATCTTTAAGGCCTCGGCACGGTTGACTACCTGTTCCGGCTTGAAAGTCCCGTCCGGATAACCATTGATGATTCCTTCATTCTTCAAATACTCAATGGCGGTATAATCAGGATGACTGGCCAGCACATCGGAGAAGGTTGTAGCTGAACCTGGTGCAGTGACAGCCATTGTGGCAATCGGCAAAATTCCTGTTAAAAACAGCCCCAGAATCAGTAATATTGAAATATTTCTTTTTTTCATTTTTTTTGGAATAGGATTCGGGACAATTCTAATTTAAAAATGCCTAAAAGGCAATTTGCACAGTTTGAACAAACCTTTGTTAAAGGTATTTGTGCGTTAAAGGTATTTTTCTAACGCGCCGCGTAGCTCAAAAGCAGATCCCCCACCCTGACAAATTTAGTCGATATAGCTGTAACTTTAATGTCAAATTCCACCCAGGTGCCCGGCGTGAAGGTCGGTGCGCCGGTAAAGGTGATGGCGGCATCGGTCCAGGCCGGCGTCGCCAGAGTGGACGCTCCCGCCAGCGCTACGGCTGTTCCCGTGGAATCGGTCATGGACAGATCCGCGCTGTTGTTGGCGGCTACGCCGTCGGCAGTCATGTAAGTTAAAGTGATTGGCGTCGCAGAAAAGGAAACAAAATCAGTGGGCAGTTGGTAGCGTACCTTGATATCCAGGTTCTGGGGGGTGGCTTTATTGGTCGTCCAATTATAATAGTTGTGCTTGGCCAGACCGCCAAGATCCTCGTTTTCGACGCTCATGACCCCATTGTTGGCCGTACCATCGGCCTCTAAAGCTGAACCGTCGTATTCGGGACTCAATCTGATTTCCCTGTCATAGGCGGCCAGGGCGGTATTGGGGATATTGGTTATTGTGTTCAGGGTGCCGTCGATGGTTGCTCCGGTGATATTGCCCGTTCCGGTGAAGGACAGGTCGCCATTAATATTGACCTTACTGGAAAATTCAAACTGGCTGGCGGGGTTGTTCCAGCGCAGATACTGGGCCAGGGCATTGCCAAATTGCAGGGTAATCACGTTGCCCGGCGCATTATTGTCATAATCCAGAGTAAAAGTGTCGGCATTAACGGCATCGGGCAGCACGCCATAGACCAGTTTGCCCAACGCGTCCAAGACGGGAACATTGTTGGGCCCGTTGCCGGCATCATGATTATCCACGGTATCGGCATTGATGCTGTAAGGGGAAGAGGTGAAAGGTTTCCTGTCCGTCAGATTGGCCGTGTTGCCGTCAGGATCCAGCACCTCGAAAGAGGTGTTGGGTGAAGCGGCCGGCTTTACGTCAACTTCCAGAAATTGATGGGTGGACAGGGTAAAATTGGGAAGTGTGGTGAGAGAACCCAATTGAACCGTGAAAATACCGTCGGAATTGGGGGTGACAGTGTAGGTTTCCTGCCAGCCGGCATAGCCGGCCGCCAGCGGATCGATATTGCCAAGTACATCAACATCAGCGGGTACCCAATCAGCATTGGACCAAAGCGAGAAACGTACCGACTGTGCTGTGGTAATGGGCGTGCCGCCGGCATTCATCAGTTTGGCCGTATAGGTAACCTGATAGGGTACTGTGGTCACACCAGGTGGAGCAGCCGCCAAAACGGTGTTAATCCCGATAATCAGCATCGATAAGCCACCAATTAATATTTTATTTATTTTTTTCTTCAATTTGCTTGTTTGTGAGCCTTTTGCAGGCATAAATATAAAATCTTATTATTATAGCATAATAAATCATGATTGATGAAGTCGTTTTATCCGTTATTCTATTAATTTTAGCTTGCCTACCTAAAAATTGTTTTTCCTAATTTTTTTACCCACTTGCTTTTTAGCCATATACAGTGTAAAATAAATTGAAAGCTTTTAACAAATAACTAAAATAAAAGTATGAAAAAAGGTTTCACATTAATAGAGCTTCTGATCGTTATCGCGATCATTGGTATCTTGGCCGTATCGCTTCTGCCAAGTATTTTAAGTGCTCCGGCATCCGCAAGAGATGCTGCCAAGGAAGCGGCCGTAAACAATATCGTAGTTGCTTTGGAGCAATACAATTCTGCCAACGGCAAATATCCTACTACATTGAGCTGTTTGGATGGTACTACAGACACCACAGAGGCTCTGCTCGCACCATTGTTCAAGAATGGCGTGCCGATTCCAGATGTCAAATCAACTCCGGATAATACGACCATCATGCCTGCGGCATGTACAGGGTTCTATTATTGTCCTCTAAAGGATGCCCGTTACATTGTCACCGTAGCTATGGAAAAGCAGGGTACAGGAAAGGGCAGATATCTGTCCTCACCAGCTTTGACAAAGTGTGATGGTACAGAAGCGGCTACCACGATTACAACTGCTACAACCGCTCAAAACGTATTTGGTATTCTGAACTAAAGAATCGTAATATAAGTTTAAAAGGGCGCCCCTGGGGGCGCCCTTTTTTTATCTGCAGCTGTCTTTATTGCGGTCGGAATATACATTTTTTCCGTTCCAAATCACGTCTAGTCGGATTTTGCCGGCATCCATAGAGTCTTAAAAGATCCCCTAATGGCTTAAGACAGACCGCCGCGCGCTTTGAATAAAGAGGATTGCCGTTGGCATTGATACTTTGTAAAAACCATATTCTCCAATAACCCAAACAACTGTCAATGCAAAGTGCGCTTTTTGGCTTACTGTATAGGCGGCGAGGCTTTTTTTGTATAGGCGACCTTTGATATAATGTATTGAAAGTGGAAAAATCCGCAAAACAAAAACAAAATCCTGGTGTTTTAATGCCCAAAAACGGAAAATCAATTTGGCGAAAACAGCTGACCCTGCAGGGGTTATATTGGAAGATGCTCCGCGAGGAGCTGAAAAACTGGCATTTTGATTTCCGGCAAACACTGGCTTCCCTGGTGCTGGCTTTTTTCTGCTTCAACCTTTCCAGTCCTACCGCCCTGGCCCTCTGGGCCGTCGACCATGCCGATGCCGCTTCACTGGGGCTAAGCAACGCGGTAAGTTCAGCGGTGAGCTCGGTTTTCGGTAAAAGTGGGGAGATTCTGCAAAAATTTGATACCAAAGATGCAGCCACCACCTATCAGAACAAGGTGAAAAACAATGTTCAGTTCGATCTGGTGGCCATCCTGGTGGATGAACAAATCGCCAATAATACCAAATTATACGACGGCCTGATCGCCAGCCAGAACGCCAAGGTCCCCAATACGCCCGATCAGGCCTACCGCAAGCTGACCGACCAGACGCTGATCGCGCGCATAGACAGATATGCCAGGGATATTCAGGGCATCAACAAGGTCACCAACCCTTTGCCCTACACCAAGACGGCGATCATCAAAGTGAAGAGAGACCAGCCTACCGAGGATATCGCGGCCGCCTTGGAAAAGCTTTACCGTGAAGGTGACGGCACACTGGCGGAAACCAACAGACTGAAAGGCGTGGTGATAATCGGGCAGGTGCCGCTGCCGGTGGTAAACAAAAACGGCAACCGCTTTGTCAGCATGTTCCCCTACACCGATTTCGATGATCCTTATTATATTTTTGATCCGGCTACCCATGATTTTATCGTCAATCCGAATAATCAAAAACCGGGCGCGGAAGTCTGGCACGGAATTATCGTTCCACCCGCGGATGGAGAGGAAGGCAATAAAATGCTGGCCGAATATCTGGATAAAAACCACCTGTTCAAGATCGGCGAACCGGATTACAAGGATTTTGACAAGAAACTTTTTTACAGCGATCTCAACAAGGAATTCAAACTGACCGCGGAAGATGGCCTGGCCAATTATTATGCCTATCTGAAGTATTGGGAGGACATCAGCTATTTCCGTTTCAACAAAACCTGGGCAAAAAAGCTGTTTACCGACCTGCCGATAGGCGGCAAACCGGAAGGCGACGGCATAGACAATGACGGGGACGGCAAGATCGATGAAGACCCGGTCAACGGCTATGATGACGACGGGGACGGCGAGGACGGCAGTCCGCTTTTTGGACTAATCAACGGCGTGGACGATGACGGGGACGGCAGAATCGACAATGACGAAGAGGGTGTTTGGGGCTTTTGCCACCCGGTGCCGCCCAAGGGCAAAGTCAAACTGGAAAATTGCAAGGCCCCCGGCATGCCCTATAAAACGGGTAATCATTACAACACCATCCCGGGCAGCATCTATAAGGTGGCCGACGGGATCAATAACAATCCGGAAACCAACATGCTGATAGATGAGGGCATCGATGAAGATGACGGTGATGCCTTTCTGGGTATAGACAATGACCGCGACGGACGTATCGATGAAGATACTTCGCAGGATAATGACGCTGACCACGATGGCAAAATCGATGAGGATCCGCCCGGCGATAAAAATGGGGATGGTTGCCCCGGAGAATGCGGCGTGGATGAAAACAACGACTCCGTCGATTCGGATTCCGATGGCTGGCCGGATGGTTATGAACGTGATTATGGCTCGCTAGTATTGACACCCATTCAATTGGGGCAGCTGATTGCTGCGGTTGCCAATGGTAATGTTAAACAGACTTTCGGCAGCATGAAAATTCCGACCGATCCCAATAATCATTGGAGTTTTCCTACCATTACATTACTGATACCGCCTCTTCCACCGGTTATTATTCCCAGGATGATTCCCTGGCCCGATCCCAGTGAATGGATTGATAACAGTGTCGCCGCCGATGACGATGAGGACGGCAAAGTGGATGAAGACGGAACCGCCGACAATGACAATGACCAGGATGGTCAGACCGACGAAGATCCGGGTGACGCGCTGGGTACGAAAGGAAAAACGGATGGCGGAAATATTTTTGACAATATCCCGGATATCCGCACCAAGGATATGATCATGGCTTTTTTCAAAAAGTATAATGACCTCTTTGACAAGTTTTATGCCGATGTGAACAACTGGACCGACGGTACCGGCCGCTATGACCACAGCTATAAGGATGCCAATGGCAACAGCGCTACCGATCTGATCACCTTTCCCTTCCTGATCTCGGCCAAGGACGAATTCAGCCGGCTCTATCTGAAAGCCGTCAATGATGCCATTGAAAAGCGCATCGACAGCTATGTGCCCAAACTGGAATATGATATCAAGCTGATCAAGGGCTCCACATTGAGCGGCTATGCTATATTGCAGGACGGCAACGGCGTCTTTCCGGACGGCAAGAAACTTAAATTAAACGATGTTAACTTCATCAATTTCGGCTATAAAAATGATGCTTTCTTCAGCGGACTAGAGGCCCTGCTGGATCAGCTGGCTACCATGGACCCCAGTCTGGTTGACCAGGCGCTGGCCGATTTTCTGAAATCCGTGCAAGGACCGGTGGATGCCAGCACACCCATCTACATCAATGGCAAATCTATTGATGATATAAAAAATATTTCCGATTGTTCACTTTACCGCGGCTCCGAAGGCGACGAGAACAGCCAGATGGTCGTCGCAAGCACACTTTACGACCAGAATTCCAATTTGAATAAAGACGCCCCACCACAGATGCCCCAGGAATGGAACAGCTATGATCAGGACACGCTGGCGGGAAACGACGGCAACAATTATCAGGGACTTTACTGGTGGTGGAATAATTCAGGAGACTCGCCGATGGTTCAGTGGCTGGCCAATCAAAGGGCTTTGAATAAATCCTATGCCGGCTGCTTTTCCGAAAATGCCAATTTCCCCGATCGCTGCTTTGTCTCCCTGGCCACCAGATATATTTTCAGTCTGGGCGGCGGCAAACAGGTCAAGGGCATACCCAAGACCGCCACCAGTCATCAGGCCTGTTTCGATCTGAAGGAAAAGAGCGGCTATGACGCCTTTGCCCTGGCCGCCAATATTTACCTGAAACATGTGGCCGCCGCCCAAACACCGGATGCCAAGGCCGCTTTTGATCCGGAAATACCTTCGCCGCTGGCGGCCTATCGGGCGCCGAAAGACATCAAATTACTGGATATCGCCAATGCTCCACCGGCCTATTATGAAGACTCACCGGGGAATTATACAAACATTAATCCACTGGTGGTTACCACTGCCCAGGCGGATCCCAATTGGGGCGCATTCAGTGTGAATCTGGAGGATATCCTGAAAAAGTACATGGGTGGCAACCGGGTTGATGATAACGGTAATGGCGTGATCGATGATGCTGCCGAGTCCAATCTGCAATTTTTCCCGATCGACAGCAATGGCCAGCCCAACTGGTTTCAGGTGGGTGAACAGCTGCTGCAAAATGTGCGCATCGATGAGAATGCCACCGCCAACAAGGACAAGCCCCTGAAATTCGGCCCCAATCTTATCCCTGGCACCAAGGAAGTTTATATACGCGTTTCACCGCTTTGGGGGCAGACTATCAGTTCATTGGTTTTTCACAAGGAGCCAACTGTTGATACCCTGCAGGCCCAGAGCTTTGAACTTTCCCGCGATGCCAACGGCAATTTTATCGAGGATCCGACTCTGACCGACCAGCAGAAAAAGTTGAACGGCAAATATCAGGTGGAAACCAAGACCCTGCCGGATCCCAATAATCCGGGACAGAATGTAACGGTTAAAAAGGAGACCCGGACGGCCAGCAGCATACCGATTGACAGTCCGCGCTATGTGTCCTTCCGTGACGCCAACGGGGATTATCAGGAAATAGTTTATCCCAATGCCTTCCGCGTCAAAGACGTCGCCGAGCTGAAACAACAGCTGACAGACATGGAGCAGAAATTGAAAAGCATCCCGGTTAATCCTCTCTATGCCGGGGTGGGGCCTGCTTCCATCGACGGTTATCTGACGGCTTTGGTGGAACCCAGTCTGAGCGACGATGCCATTAATACGGCTGCCGATGAAATCAGCATCGCTTCGGAAAACAAGCTGGCCGACGCCCTGCAATGGAAAAACATGGATATCGATCAGAAACATGATTATGCCTTGAAACATTATTGGGGCAGTGCACAAACCCCCTACACTCCCCTGACCGAGGCCTCCAAGGGCTATGAAGTGCTCTATCTGAATTCCACCGGTGATGCGGGACAACTGTCCATGAAGTTCAACAAGGACATACCGCCGGCGAAAACCGAACCTCTGGTGGAAAAAGTGGATTGCAGCAATCCGCAGTATGCCGGTTATTTTGCCTGCAAGGGAACGGGGGCCGGCGGCAGCGGCGGGGGAAGTGGCGGAGGAGGGGGTGGAGGCGGAAGCAGTGGCGGCACGCCGGGTGGCGGCGGGGGGTCCGGCGACAGTAGTTCCCTGACGCCCGTATTCATTACCGAATGGTTTGTGGCAATGGGGAAATGGGCACAGGAAACCATGTCCATATTATCGGGACAAGGTGCAACCATGGCCTGTCCAGCGGGCGGCTTTACTGATCTGCCGGATGCCGGCCCACTGGATACCACTCCCTATCAGCCAAATGTTGTCCTGAGCATTCCGGTGGATACCAATGGCAACGGCCTGCCCGACCAGGCCGACAATACCAAGGGACTTTCCCTGGCTTATTATAAAAACAATAAAAATATACTGGTAGCCGATACCAGTGATCAGACGCAGGTGGTCGTACAGGCGCTGGATAAAAATGGGGCGGCCAACAAAGACGACAGTTATAACGAGGTACAACTGCTGCTGGAGACGGTCAGCGGCAAGAGTCCGGTGGCCGATATAGTAGGACCGGATACGATGAAACTGGCCGGCGGGCAAGCCGTGTTCACCGTAAAAGCGGATACCAATTCCGGCACTGTGGCACTGCAGGCCGTATTGAAATCGGATGCGGCGGTTAAAAGTGAAAAATTGCCGCTGACGGTTACCGCCGAGAGAATCAAGCTGGTTTCTTTCCGCCGTTACACCACCTATAAATTTACCGAGGCGGGGCGAGCGGGCTATTCGATCATGGATGGAAACGGCAATTCCATCGCCGAAGCCGATCCAAAGACGGGGTATATCAACATCCTGAACAATGATTATGAGGTGCGGGTGCTGCCGGCCAACGACCAAAAACCACTTCGACAGGCCGTGGTCGGCAAAAAAGACGACAAAATTTATGCCATTTTATACTTCGTGGTGGGCGCCGATAAACCGGTCAACATCGATGCCAATAACACCGACTATACGCTCGACTATGCCAAACTGGACGGAGTCCACGTGAAGGATCTCGCCGCAGGCGACAGTTTGAGCCTGCAAAGTCCCGCCGACGACCCGGCTCTGAAAGGTGGCTTCCTGATAATGGACAGCGGCAGCACGGATAATCTGGGCCGCAAAGGTTTTATCGACAAGAAAGGTAATGTCTTCACCGATTTGAAAATGAAGGTCAAAGCCGGCCCCAGCAACGGTCCGGTGATTTTTGAAATTGACAATGCCGGCGGTCAACCGGCCTTTGAGGTTTACATCGGCAGTCGCTTCGATAAAATCGTGGAACTGCCCTACGATAAGATCAAAGAATTTTTTGCCAAACTACCGGGGATTCTGCTGGCTGCAAACTGGCTGACACCAGCGTATGCCCATGCCGCCGGCCCGGTAAATGATGCACCAATAGTCGATAATGTGGCCACCAATGAAGCGGCTCTAAAAGCCGGTAAAGCTGCGGCCGGCACACCCAATCCCGCGGGAACGGGGGGTCAACTGATTATTCCCGATACCGACAAAGACGGCCTGAATGACCTGGAGGAGCTGGTGATCGGCACCAATATCAATAAAGCCGATACCAATGACGATGGCATCAACGATTTACAATCCCTGCTGACGGGCATCGATCCGCGCGTGGCCGGTAAACCTTTATTCAGCGACCTGCAACCGGGTCAGCAGGGCTACAATGAGGTTGTGAAATTACTGCGACGCGGGCTGGTGATTGCCGACAGCAACGGCCAGGTCCGGCCAAATGACAATATCACCAGGGAGGAATTCATCAAACTGGACCTGGGTGGAATATGCATCATCTGCGATCATTTTGCCGATAAGGTAAAAAGCGCCGTCTGGCAGGTTTATTCGGCCGCGGCTTTCCCCGATACGGACATCGGTACGGATTATAAATACTGCGTGGCCGAGGGCAAGAACCGCGGCATCATCTCCGGTTATAAAGCCTATGAAAATGCCGGTTACTATGTACCGAAGGCCAATATATCACGAGCCGAGGCCACCAAGGTGATACTGGAAACGGCGCGCCAGCAAATCCAGAGTTTCCCGGATTTCGTGATCAATGAAAATCTGACCGGCAAGCCGTGGTTTTATAATTATGTGCTGACCGCCCAAAAGGAAGGCCTCTATCCAAAAGGAAAATTTGCGGCACTGGATACCCTTTCCCCGGATAACTTCAAAAACTTCTTTGACCAGGAAATTATCAATGCCGATTCCGGCTTACCCGGGGGTGAGGCCAACAGCCAACTGATGCTCTGGCTGGAACAACCGATCAGCCGGGTAGAGTTTGCCATCATGGTTTCCCGTTTCACCGACAAATATAACTGCCTGGCCAATGACAAGGACGGGGACGGCATCCCCGACAATCTGGAAAAATATGTTTATGGAACC